>Ga0209367_1002570_pt1 | contig 24047 bp, 16 predicted proteins | sample WorMetLIZISLAND2_FD_187412 | JGI IMG/M metagenome (GOLD analysis project Ga0209367, IMG submission 187412) | Marine gutless worms symbiont microbial communities from Max Planck institute for Marine Microbiology, Germany - Olavius geniculatus... ... | reverse complement strand
AACAGTGCACTACATATCGACCCTAGGGCCTATATCAAGTAGACAGTCATTCAATCATTATTAGGCCTATGCGTTAAATTTTCAGTGAAACTGGTATCGACGACCACTGACACGTGATGTATTCAAGTCTGGTCACTGTGAGGTCTTATACTGAGAACTACAGACAGTCTTACAGTATCAGAACAGTGAAAGACTGGAACACTTTGCCTCAGTCTGTCGTGTCAGCCGGCTCTTTAGCACTGTTTAAGAGCCGACTGTCCAGTCATGCTACACCATAGTCATCACCTCGTCGGTGTGATGCCCCAGTTCTGGGGCCCTGCCGACTAACTATCCAGATCCAGATATCCAGACGAAGAGAACGTGCTAACGCTACCCTTACCTCCACGGTAGGCGCATACGATTTGTCAGGCTGGTATCGACTCTTCCGACCACTGACCACTTCGATTTATACGCATTTTCATCTCGTGCAAATCGATTTGCTTTATTTAGCAAAAAATCGAGCGATTCACGTTATGCTGAAACTCACGCCGTCGCCATTATTGATTTGTTTAGAGTCAGGCCCGAGGTTGCTAGGCAACGCAGTTACGTCACTTCGCCAGTCTTTAAGACAATTACCGTACACTACAATTTCATGATAACTGAATTAAACAGACTGCCATAGTTAGAAAATATATATAGGCGTATATTCTGCCCCAAATGCTCTAATAGTTAAAAGTACCCATACCCAGCTGTCTTTTGCATGCCTGTCTAATTATTTCGTTTTGTTGCCTGCCATTGTATTTTTACTTCTCGCGCGCTACGTTCCTAACGTAGTGAAGAGGAGTATATAAGATCAGTGTAATATTGAGGACCGACCGACTGACCAACGACCTACCTCTGTTCCTGGAAGAGCCTCCCTGGAAGAAATTCAAACGGCCATATCTCTGTAACGGTGCCCGATCGACACATGGTCACCACAGACCACCCATAGAAAGTCGAGCCCCTGAAGTCGAATGGTCACGTGACCGATGACGTTACGTGACCCCAAAATGTCAAGGTCGTGACCTCGTTATCTTTGAGGCGCCATATCTCCGTTAACTAACGTCCGAACAGGCCCCAGATATTTATTGTAAACTTAAACTTGACTAACCAGCAATACAAAATTAATGTATTGGCTTAGGTTAGCCTATAAGAGGTAAAAGGTAATAAAACTCATAGCGGTAGCAGACTTTTTTCATAATCATAACCATAGTGAAAGATTAAAGATCTTTCACCATGTCATAACTCAGTGTCTATGTCACACACAGTGTAGAACAGTTTTCTTTTCGCCTCGTGATGACGTCAGTTGCACGGTTGATGCTGTCGGCGAGGTGATGCTGTTGGCACCGCTATTTGCGGTGTGAAAAGAAAGGAACTAAAAAGCAGTTAAAAGAATACAGAAGAAAATAATGCGCGGGAGGAGTACATTAGATTAGTCACAATCTAAAATATTTCTTGTGTATGATGAACACTGAACAAAGATTGTAAAAAATCTAGAAGATTCGGTAGTTTGATGCCGTTGGTAGGCAGGCATTTTCTGCATGCATGGTGCTGGCCACACCAGTGCACTCAATCTGACGGGATTATCAGAACGTCTAGTCCCCGGAACCCTTAAAGTAAGTTCTCCCTACGCTTTCCCTTCCCCTACCTTTATGATAAAGCGTTTACATCAAGGTTTGTACGGTGCAGATGTCATATGAGCCTAATTGTAAAGGTATAGATACTCGATACCAGCGTAGGGTCCAGAGCTGATCCCAGTCTCTAGGCAATCAGTGTGCAGGTGACACAGTCATAAACCAGGTGGTAGGCTGCCATTACATTCCACCAGACCTGCGGATACATTCCCAGCCAAAAAGCATCACTGCCCGGCATCAAATCATACTGTTTGGTGACAGAGGCACGTGTGTGAACAACTTGCCCAGAGTTGTTGCCTAGCAGTGCACCGGGCTGAGAGTCGAATTAGCAACGTCACGGTCACCAGTCCGGCATGCTACCGTCGCAATACCAAGCCACAGTTTGAGCCTAACATTATCACATTGCTACTAACCGAATTTGTAAACACAAACCTTAATCTCGAGATAGTCGTCGTTGTCGTAAACGTGACGTAGAAGCCCGTGGTCCTCGAAGGAATGGACAATCGGATCATCAAAGTATCTCAGGGTTGAATATCTGCCGGCAATCAGGCCAACCACAGCGTCCATGATGAAAGATAGACTAGCATGCAGTGGCAGGTGAATGTCCGCAGTCAGGTTACTGAGAGCTGAGAGGTCAGGGGTCAGACACGTCATGAGCTTGCCATCAGTAGACGAGTTACACGCCTACATCGACAAACACTCTCAGAGATACGAAGCGACACCTGCATATGAGATCATACAGTGTTACCTCCTGTCACCCGACACAGGGGAATGCGCCAAGCCTTAAACCCAGCCAGAAAGGCCAAGCCAGTGCCCAAGTCAAGTACCTCGAAGGGATGGAAGGCTGAGTTGACATGACCTTTAGTGCTTCGACAGCAACAGCATTCCAATTTCCATGAACGTAAATATGTAAACTTACACAATGTACAATGTCGGCAAGAAATACACTGCAAAAAAATCTAACGGATTTCAAACACGACAGTGTGCAAATTTTGCAGTTTGCACACTAAACTGATATCAAAAATACCCTGAAATTTGTTTTAAAAAATAACAATACTGGCTACACAAATGCCGTACAACTGATACAAGTCTGTAATAAGAAGCCCAGCTGTCGCTGGGATAGCCGACCGTACTGGTTGTCAGTGACCTTCAAGGTCATCCAAGGTCGATGATTTGCAGGTAATTTATAAGCCAATATGCGACTTCCTAATAGTGATCAATAGCAACCTAAGCCCTATCTCGCACCATTTAGCCACAATACATCCGTGACCAACAGACGGACAAACATGACAACAGCTCGACCGTTACTAAAGTACGGTCGGCTATAAATTAACGAACAGATACGAAAACGGCGTTAGTTGCACGTGCAGAGCCAATAAACGACATAATGAAACTAGAAAGCAATCATAGCTCGCAGGTACCTCCGCCAAGTGCTTGTCAGATTGTAATGTAGATTTCGCCTACGCGTTTCAAACTATAGTTGCATTTTCCACAGTGACCTAGTTCTACATGACCTAAAAAACCGTGATTGGATACACTGCCGCTTTGCCAGCGGTTCCCGTATGCCCCCTTTAACGCAATGGTAACGAAAACTTCAAAGTGATCCAGAATGCAGGATTCCTGCCGGATCACCCCCAAAATTGAATCACCTGTAGCTTATACCACGCCCGATATTCCCTCAAAATTTCAGAAAGATCCGTCCATAACTTTTCGAGTTATCTTGCTAACACACACACAGACAGACAGACAAACAAACAAAAACCGGCAAAAACATTACCTCCTTGGCGGAGATAATGACAAGCTATTAAGTAACAAGTAAAGCTCTGCTAACGCAAACAGGAACGCGCAACAGCGGTGCACCGTCGTACGCTAGTGATGCGTAGACTTCATCCATAGATCTCATCCGTTTGGCTTTTGGCTAGTTTCACAGAAGGCCCAGTAAAACATAATCATTCACCAGATGGCGCCAGACGCCCTATGACTAAATATGTAGACCCCACAGAGGTAGGCCCTAAGCTTATAGTGTCTTACTTGTACTCACCAGAGGGCGCCACTATCTCGCTCTGGCAACGCCATATCGGCTGGATGTCGCAGATTTTCCCTACCCCCTCTCATTTAGCGCCCTCGTTTGGGGTGACACCTTCGAATTTATGGAAAAGCACGATTCCTGAAACTAGAGTCTTCCAGGCAGCTGACGGTGAAGATTTGGTGATTCTAGCTTGCACCGATTATGACTGATCCACCCGTGTGACAGACAGACGGACGGACAGAAATGCGACGGCTAAGACGCGCTACAGCAGTAGCTGCTGTTGCGCGTAATAATCAGCGGACTCACATCATGGAAATGGCGGCGTTGTCCATGCTCAAAGCTGACATTGAGCATTGGGTTCTGAACGGCATTCAGGTTAGAACCAAACACACTCATTCGCAGACCTCCACTGAAACACACCAGTTAACAGCCTCCTTCAAGCATCCTTCCATTATTATTAATATATATAATAATATTAATATTATTATTAAAGCAGGATGAAAGTAATGCGATTAAGGTGCAGGGGCAGTATACAAACATGCGAGTACACAAGTCTTATAATTACAATAACAGTCATGAGTCAAGAAATGATAACGAGAATGCTGCTGTACCAAAATGTTTCCTAATTACTTATTGTCGATAGTGCAGCATTAGCTAGAACAGAAGACTTTGTAACGGTGGGAGAGAATCTGTAATGACGGGAGCGAATCTATAATAGGCTCTGCACCGGGCTAAATTCCTCTGGGGAGAGAATTTGTACCGGTATAGAATCTCCGGTGGGAGACCCTGTACGGGTACAGATCCTCCGGGGGAGACATTTCAGGGGGCGGTCCTATAATAAGACACTGGCGCTAATGACCCTCAGTAACCACACAGTAACACAGCACCAAATAAATTTCTATAGCACAGACTAAGCATGGAATAGTTTCTGATGTGCTGGACGGACAGCGGCACATCATGTAGACACTAGATTCATGCTAGAGAAAACAGCTGTGCCCAGTGTATTCTATCCCCCCAAATCTGGAATCGAAATTGGGCGCAAGTCCCCCTCCCACATACGAGCCAAAGTCCCCCTTCCTTTTCAGTCTCCTTCCCCTCCCTGCCTCAACTCCATCCGTCCCCTTTTCATTCCCCCTTTTCTCCCTACTCCTCTTCCCTATGCTTTATCCACCTTTCCCTCCACGTTCCCTCTTCCCCTTCTCGTTGCCTAGTGAAAAACAGGGGAGGGGGAAAGTTTTGGTCTACATCCTTAACAAAACTCCTACCCCTATTTTTCACTGGGGGCAAGCTGTGCCCGCCAGGTATAAAGATAGAAGCCCCTGGCTGTGCAGGCAGACAGACCTGAGGAAGCTGTCTCTGCTGATGACGTCAGTGATGACGGGGTCGCTGACGTAAGAGAAGCGCGCTTCGTCATTGGTCAGTGAGACGCCGTCGATGACGACAACGACAGACGAGTGACCGCGAGATGCTGGCGCCACCTTGCGGTGTGAAGGCGCACTAGGAGAAGGCGAGCGTCGACCACGAGCAACCAGAGACGACGAGATGTCAGCATCAGCATCATCATCATCATCATCAGCAGCAGCAGCAGCAGCACGACCGGTGGTACAAACCAGTAGCTCTGACGTCACGCTGCACAGTCATAAAACATTACAGTTAATGTTAACAAAATTGTATACTGTGTACATCAAGTTGTTTGAAAGTTTACTTGAATGTACCTTTTCGCTAAGTACTTTTTTACTTTTACTTAAGTAACTTTCTCTCACGATTTACTTGTACCTTTACTTAAATGAATTTTTGGAATACTTTTTACATCACTGGCTCATATCAACCAGCACCACACACAACTAATTAGTCACAGAAATGTGACGGAATACATATAGAAATTCTTCTACACTGCCCAACGACGACGCAGGCATAAAAACAAACGCCTTTGTAGCTCCGTCTATCGCCTGTTTGCCTTTACAAATCTGCATATTAATATGATTATTTGATTATTATTATTATTATTATTATTATAAAAGCGATAATAATCAGTAGTCTGGTACTTGACTACAGCACAAGGCTGTGACGATGCGTAGACCGTCAGACTTGAGCCAATGTCGAAGTTCTTTCCATACACACTCAGCTGAGTCCCGCCCGATCTCGGACCAAACTTTGGAAACACCGTCCGAACCAGCGGCTCCTGCACGGCAAAACATAAACACAGAAATTATGTAATCAATAAACAACTGGCAAAATACGAGACAAATATCAAAAAGGTTAAAAATTAATATTCACACGGTAGTTCTTCGTGGGAATCCACGGAAATTCATGGAAATCAGTGTGGGTTGACTGAAAATGCCGGACATGTATTGGACGGACGTAAAATTGATGGACCAAGTGTCCAGGCATGAAATTGAAGGACAAGATATATATCGTTTGAAAATAGATTACATTACCACGCAGTGTGCAATTCTTTTTAAAACAACGGCAGAACACAAGTCACAACAGCAAAGTAAGTTGTATAATATGCATATGTATAATATGTTGAAATGCACAAAATATTACGAAAACATCAATCTAAAATTAGCTACAGGTGAGCAACGATAAATCGAAGTCTACTAAATATATAGGCCTATATATTCAGCCACTTGAAACATGTCATGCATTTTCGTGTCCGTTAACTTTATGTCCGTCAATTTCACATCCGTCAAATTCATGCTGAAACACTTTGACGGTCCGCCATTTTCATGTCCGTCATTTTCAGCACCCCCATCAGTATGCGTGCCATAAGGCATCACAAAATGTTACTTGCCAACTGAAACAACTAACGTACCCCACCGTAACTCCAGCTAAACAGGGCTGTATTTGATTTACCTACCCAGAGGGATAAAAGGCTGAGCTGACTTTGGGTGGATGGTCACATACTTAGAGATCTGCAGACATCCAACATATCCAACATACCCATGACCCCAATATCGTTTTGGCCACGTTTCCATAACCGTGCCAGATAGACACATCATTGAATACACATCACGAATAGGAAACCATATATGGTGAGTCAATTGGTCACGTGGACTTCGATCAAAGTTTTTTTTCCAAAACTTGACCTTACCCAATGTCACTTGTCTTGTATTGCTATTTATAAAGCAACCGTTGTTGTCAGACAGTGTGTCTGTGGGTGTCTGCATCTCTGCATCCGCTGTCTGTATGTATCCAGTCTGTCCGCAAAAACTGTGATCGTTAGTAGTCGCAAGAAACGTCGGCTACCGGCTTGTGACAAAAAACTAATCACGATCGACGCAACAAAATGGCACAGAGTTTTCTGCGGTATAACAGTGTACAGCCTATACCTTGTAAGCAAAACTGACGTGGTTGGAAAGGGCGGAACCTCTGATGTTAAACGGTACAACGCTCTGACTGGAGTCAATGACCTTCACTCTAACTTCTCGCTCCACCTCGCCATGGACAGATCGACCCGTCACACAGATTATACTGCAAACACACCCAGACCAAACAAGCCAGTCAACTGGGTATGTATGCAATCTTAATTCACATAATAGCAAACGTATATGCAGCACTTAAACGACGCTATCTGCGTTCTGCTTCGTGACGCAGGTTGTTGATAAATTCATTCATTCGCTCCGTGATTACTAAACGCGTGCACACAGCGACGTAACTGAACTAAACTGAACTGACCTGAACTATGGTTTATTTTTTGACGAACTGACCAATTGGTAAGGCTGCATGCAGTAATGCATTACAGTAGGCACCGTCTAACGGCGTCGGTGACCTATGTGACTACGCTCGCGCACGCATCAACCAATGACCAATGGGCTCGCCGTGTGTGCTTATTGGTCAGTTTGTCACAAACTAAACCGTGTCAGTTCAGTTCAGTTCAGTTACGTCGCTTTGTACGCGCCTTAATGCCGTGGCTACACGCACCGATTTCCTCGGTCGAGGTTTTGTCCGAACTTCTCGGACGAGGAAATCAATGCGTGTAGTCACGGCTTAAGGCGGCGGTAGTTAATAGCTCATTCACCAGGTGTCGTTGTGTCGCTGGATGGCACATTCAGTCAGTGCCGCTGTGACCTGTACGCTGTTCATCAGTGACGCGGCTGAAGTCCTGGTAGACGCAAAGTTGCCGAAGTGACGTCCGACGATCGTCAGTCGCGTTCCTCCGCTGGCCGGACCACTCAGCGGCTCAAACTATCCACACACAACACATCCACATCGAAAATCAGCGGCTTCTAGGCCAATCCCCCAAATCTAGAATCTAAATCGGGCTCAAGTTTCCCCTCTACTTTCCCCTTCTTCCCCCTTCCCGCCGATTTTTTTCTTTCCACTTCCCTTTTTATCCTTTATCCCCTTTGCTTTAATATCTTTTCCTTCCCCTCCCCTGGTGATAGCAATTTTGCGTACACTCTTAATAACCCCCTCTATTTTTCACTGAGCGCAAGCTGCGCCCACCAGGTGTAGGGACAGAAGCCCCTGCGAGATATACGCACAATCACACGCAGCCTAGATGGATCAACGGCTGAGCGAAACGTGTGAATTTAAGAGTAGACTAGACCACTGAAATCAGTGACAAAAGGGCGAACGTCCCCCGCACTTAGCTGTAAGTGCAAGTTTGTGCAGTAAAACTAACAAAATCTGTACCAGCTATACACGCATTCTCAGCACTTTTCGATGCCCAAAATGCATTTGCGACCGAAACTCCCCTTGAATCCCGTGTGGGGGGGGGGGCTTAGAACGCTCCTGTGCGCTCCCACGAATCCCCTAAATGGTAGGAAGATTGAGCTCACTGCAATTTCTGGGTACGCTTATATGGGGTAAACCAACGCAAAATGCGGCCCGAAACTCATGAAACACCGTCAGAGTAAATGTCCCGTCAAAACGGGAAATGACAAAACCGGGAAACTGTGATCTAAACTCAGGTTTAGGAAACAGGGTTAAGGATAAAGGTAAAGGTCGTCAATCTGTATAGCGCATCATCGCGAGCATGCGCACGCCTCTAATGCGCTTTCGTCACTAACCAGAGCCGCCTGCCGCACAGCCACCGTGTGCAGCCTGCAGCCACAAGCTGGCGCAGCGGCCGGCTAGGCAACCTCAGTCAGCTCTACCAAGGTCCCCACCTTCCGTAACTCATGTGAATGAGTTACTACTCATTTTACCGTCCCACAGAAGGTAGAAGGCTGAGTCGACCTAGCTGGCAGGCTTCGCACCGAGATGGTTTACCTGCCCGCAGGCAGTCACCCATCGCAGTACTAACCGGGCCCGGCGTAGAGTAACTTCGTTTCAGCCGAAAAGCGCTACCAACTACGCCACGCCACCAATAGATAGAGTTAGGGTTGTATAGTGGGGGTAGTTTTGACCTTTTCGGTTTTGCCAGGAAACTGTCAAGAGAAAGACATCTACAGCACTGAACGTACGTGACTGATGACAGGCGGACAGCTGTTGTTCGACCAGGTACTGACGGACGTACACCCGTGACTGGTGGAACAGTGATCGTCACACCACCCACAGTTGAGAGGGTCACCTGACGTCACACACTCACCACACGTCGAGTAAATGCTGCACGACTGAACCGGCACACGCGATATCTACACAATCAACCGACCATCTCAGTCTATCCCAAACTTGCCGTGGATATAGATATCCACAAATATATCCATGGATATTGTGCTGGCACATCTGCTAATTAATTGCGGCTGATCAGAACAAAGTGGTGAACAAAAAACAGTACGTGGAAAATTTATAAGCCAACTGCATCACGTCAGAGAAAAACAAAACCAGTATCCCCTGTCTGACGCTCTCGTATGAGTGGAATCCCCTCACTTAGCGGCACGAAATTTTGTCACAAAAATAGAGTCTTTGTGGCAGCCCACAGTCAAAATTCCGTGGTCCTAGCTTGCACTGTTTTGATACAAGCGCAGAGTGTGACGGACACACAGACAGACAGACGTCTCGACAATAGCTAAGACGCGCGAAGCATTACATGCTGTCGTGCGTAAAAATCAATCACAAACGTTTAGAAATTTAAACCGCTGTCTATTAAATCATACGAGACTATTGGCCTGAGTTCTCGTCTATAAATGCTGAAAATGTAAATAAAAAATATTCTAATTATCCGGAGATATAGAACTTGTATAATTTATATATAAAGAACATTTATATAGCGCACTTTTGCCACGCCCAAATGCGCTGTGCAAAGAGAAAGTTAAGTGTTAAAGAAAGCTGCTTTTAAACATGCACGAAATGTTAGGCAGAAATTCTGATTACTGTGTACACAGCGTACAGTGTACACATCAAGAAGCGAAATCGAAACTGAAAGCTATTGTCAAGCAACGGGAATTATTGCGGCGTCGCACCATGCAGTGTCGACTACGCCACAAAAATTCCCACTGTTTCGTCACCGGTTTCACTATGACAAGACACTGCTCGTGTAAACACAGGTCCTCACGTTGATATTGTTGATTGCTTATCAGTTGAAATAATGTCGCGTGAACACGCTTTAGATGACATAGTTACGGCATTTCTGCTGAACACTTGTCGATGGTGTCCACCGTCAAGAAGTAAATATGCTGTACATGCTGCGACGCAATGCGGCATGACTGTGACTATACGGTCGGTCCACGAAGACTTTCGACGCGTTCCGCTGGTAACAGGAAGTGCTGCTGAGTTCTACATTGAGCCGATGCTACCGCATGTCGACGATATTGACGTGATGTTTCACCAAAGCGATCAGCTGGCAATACCACGAGGACATCCACCGCCAACACAGCTACCAGCTGAGTTTCACAACCATGTCTATGCATTTGAGATTACTAAGAGTCACTTACCTGCCTATGTGTACTTACCGTTACGCTACCTACTGACAGAATGCACTGATGATGACAACTACATGTACAATGCTGTGGAGTGCGACGAGCAGATGTATTTATCAAATGGATTAATACATCGTTTCGGACTAGAAAGGCACGGACCGGCGACGTTTATTCCTTCACTGGAAGAGCAAGATTTATCAATTGACCAAGTGCCTTGCGTACGTTGTCTGTCATGGCCGCCACAAGCCGCTGATTGGTCAACACGAAGCAGAAGCTACGGCTGGCCAGACTCAGCAACTCTTGATCGTGTTGTCGGCAACGGATGTGATGTGGTTGGTGTGGCACATCGTCAGTGTAGACAAGATGAATGGATGAAAAAGTATCAGTGGAGACTGTCGTTCTCGCGTGCAGAAGTTGCACTGATAAACAGCTGGATGCCAGTGCAACAGATTGTCTATCACATGTTACGATTCGTGAAGAGCGAGTTTATCAATATCTCTATCGATCAATCAACAGACAGTGCTGACAACTCTGCAGCAGGAAAACTGAGCAACTATCACTTTAAAACCCTGATGTTATGGGCTTGTGAGTTAAGACCAAGAAGTTGGTGGATTGACGACGTAAACCTTATGAGAATGTGCGTCGAACTGCTGCATATTTTTGCAGAATGGCTGACTTACGGACGGTTCCAGCATTATTTCATCAGTAATTGTAATTTAATCGATAATTCATTAAATGTGACAATAGTCCGAGATAAGTTGATGTCAGCAGATAAGACGTGGTTATCAGCGTGGTTTGTAGACAATTACGTGCAAAAATGTTTACAGCTCAATGACTGTCCACAAAACGTTTCACTGTTATCTGGTGACATTATGCCTCAGAAACTACAGAATGCCGTTTCAGTGCTTGTTGCTTGGAAACAGAACAGATCACTCTTGGACTTATTGAAAGCATTTAACGATGCAGAAATCTACATTCTGACAACTATGTACATCATCGACTGTCTGACTGGTCTGACTGCACACTCATGTGTTCGTTGGATGACTGAATGGACGAAGATCGATTCACATCTCCCTATTTACTTCAAAGCAGTAACATTTCTACACGTTGCGTCCAAGTTAGTAAAGCACCGTCTCAACGATGAGTTAATGGATATCTTAGCGACAGTGTGTGGACTGTTCACTGACACTCGATGTACGCCTAACTCCTGTCATTTCACCAGTGTGCTGTCACTGAACGTAGCCGTAAAGCTGATGAAAGTCGTGGCGAATAAATCACTTAGCACCATGTCACTGATAGAGATTGAACTGTCTATGGCATATCTGCACAGAGCGTTAAGATGCAACGACTGTGACAGCGACTCCATCTACTGCCCCTGGCAAACGTCTACTTGGCAGTTTTGTACTGCACTACAGGACAATACCAGACGGCGATAGATCACTGTACTCTGGTCACAAGGTCACAAGATCACTCACAGTGCAGTTCAAATGTTGTACAAGGTGAAATATTACCTAAAATCCAAGACGAGGCTCACAATATGTTAGGTCTAGCAGCGTTGTATCAAAGCGTACGGACTGCTGCATTGAAACAACAGCAACAACCACAACTTCTGTCCGCTTTTACAACTGAATTATATGCGTATAACTTGCAAATAAAATATCTGTCAGTCGCAGGTAGTCATCAGTTTATGCAAATGTCATTAGGTGGCGATTTCAAACGATATGTAAAATGTTTTATCAATACTCCACAACTGTTCATCGGTGATGTACTTTTGTTACGACAACTACGTTGGCAGACAGCAGTTCAACACAGACCACTTTTTCCGAATTCTGAACACTTTTTGAGAAACACCGACAAAAACAGCTCATCATATCTGGTGGAATTACTGCAGAAGTCTGCTGTTGAACATCTGACAACATATTGTCAGTTCAAAGCACAAGACTTCAGTTCCGTAGCGACGATTGTCACAACAGACTTTGAGGCGCTGTACGCGTACAAAAGAGGCGACTATCAGCGGTGTTTAAATTGTCTAAACAGACCGTACAGACACTGCTGTATGCTCGTCGCCTGCCCTCATTCCCGTTGTTTCCGGAGTTCATTCAGTTGATACATGATGACATTGTCTCACTGACTGCACTGATGCGGATTGTCAATCCTCAGCCTGGAAACGTGCCGATCGATTGCTACGTCACTCAGCTGACTCTGTCGCTGTATCTGATGACACAGTGTCAGTTGAAGCTTCATTACTCATTGATATTACTGGCTCAGACACTCGACTACATAAAAGTCGCTCAGAGAAGACATCCTGCTGGCATAATTCTGGACCAGTTAGCACTAAAGTTGATTTGTCGTAAAGTTGTAGCACATGCGAGAACGTTTACCGCCTGACTTATCAGCAGGGCTGAAAAATTGGTCCAACAAAACCGTTAAATCTTCAAAAGTCCAGTTTGAGGTTTTTATAGGTTTTTTAATTTGTTATGAAATTTATTACACATCATATCTTAATTCATACTTTAATCGTGATTGTTGAGTTATGATGTTAATCACGTCATTATGCGGTTCACTTATAATAGGGTGTATAAAACGTCTTTCCTGGGTTGTAATTTTGTGCACAGTGTTCATTGGACAAAAACCTAAAAACCTAAAACCTAAAAACATTCTTTTAAAATGTAGTTTTTTTCCAGCCCTGCTTAACAGCCATGTAATACGACTTGCATTTAAGTGGACAATAAAAACATGACTCTGAAATTTTTAAGACTTAAGCTTAAGCTTGCACTGTTTTTACGCGCGAAAGCAGCTATGCTTTCAGCGCGTCTTAGCCATCGCAATTCCGTCTGTCTGTCTGTCTGTCACACGGGTGGATCAGGCCAAAACGGTGCAAGCTAGGATCACCAAATCTTCACCGTCGGCTGCCCGGAAGACTCTAGTTTCAGGAACAGTAAAGCTTTTCCATAAATTCGAAGGGGGTCCCCCCGAACGAGGGCCCTAAATGAGAGGGGTGGTCAAAATTTGCGATTTTCGGCCAATAACTCGTTGTATCTCAGTAACGGTGCGAGATGGGCCTAGGTTACTATTAATAACTAATAAGAAATCGTATACTGGCTTTCGACTGGCGCCGAATTCAATGACCTTGGATGACCTTGAACGCCAAAATAGGGATTTTTTATGGATTTTTCGGGCGATTTCGGGCTGCGACACAAAATCATTAACAAGGTGGCGCCACGGTACTGGCGTTGGTCGCGTGGCGTAGTTGGTAACGCGTTTCGGCTGGAACGAAGTTACTCTACGCCGGGCCCGGTTAGTACTGCGATGGGTGACTGCCTGCGGGCAGGAACTGCTATAGGCTTTCGCGCGTCCTGTGAGCATTAGCTCAAATTTCTTGTAGTAACTGTGTCTATTTTGTTCATTGTACGTTATTGGACTGGCCATTTCCGCTGTAAGGCGTTGCTGCCTGATATTAGGCCTATCTCCGCCAAAGTGAACGCACAGTGAACTGGCGAATATTAAGTGATTGCATTGTCTGCATGTCTGTCTGTCCGTCCGTGCACATTAATGACTCAACATGCATGATATCATTGCAATTGTGACGTCACGACACAATGCAGCGTGGCGCGACATCATTATGACGTCATTACATCACTTAACTCCCTCACGTCAGCCACGTCTTGATCTGCATCTTCCCGGTTTAGTTTATCTTTCTACAATGATCATCTCACCTCACCAGTGTCATAGTAAAAATGCTGTGGGCAAATTTGAACAAGCTGAGTAACTTGTTACTCTGATACTTCCCGAAAACGTAAAAATTCACGGGTAGAACCGAGTATGCCCGTATCCGTGTAACGTATGAAAACTTGAAAAGCTTATTATAGAAGTGGTATATAACACATTTAGGCATTTGTTATTTGTGTTAGAGACACATTAAGCTTGTTGCTAAGGGCTTTTGGTTGTCATAGCAACAGAAGGTCACCAAGAGTTGAGAAAATTTGTACCTATCATTTTTCAAAATGATTTAACTAAAGCTAACTGAAAATGCACATAAATCAATTTTAACAAGCAAGTCCTACAAGAGCTATTTTTTAGACATGTCGGCCCGCACTAACTGCCAAAGTCAAAGAAAAGCGCGTACAAAAGAAGAGTTGGTTTAAATTTACGCTTGTCATTATTTTACGATCGTTTGTGCGTCGTTACGGCAGGAACTGCCCTGGACGCGCGTAGAAAAAACAAGCGAAAGGTCATTCGGCGTTGCACGCATGTTCCTGGCTGCCTGAGAACTGCCACGAGGGTGTGGGTCGGTTCTGTCGCTGGTGTTAAAACGATCCCTGCACTGGTCTGATGTAATGCTGCCTAGCAGTGGCGGATTCAGAGGAGTCGGGGAGGGGACTGCTACCCTATTGACTGGATGCAATTTATAACCAAGTAAAAATTTGGCACAAAATGCATTATTTCAGCATATTTTTTAAAACTTTCTGGGGAGGAAGATAGCAGACCCCACCCCCTATCTTCCCCTTATTCCAAAATTACGCATCCGCCATTGCTGCCTAGTTGTGCGAAATAAAATGTATTGTAGGCTTAAGTAAGTTCTTGTCATACATACGTCGCCAGTAAGTTCTAAAGGAGCGTACGTCGTACAGAGCGACGTAACTGAACTGAACTGAACTGAACTGACACGGTCTAGTTTGATGAAATGACCAACGGGCGAGCAGAGCGAGCCCATTGGTCATTGGTTGACACGTACGTGCGCGTAGTCATGTAGTCACCGACGCCGTTGGACGGTGCGTACTGTAATGCATTACTGCCTTCCCACTGATCAGTTCGTCAAAAACTTAAACATGTTAGTTCAGTTCGGTTCAGTTACGTCGTCCTAAACGCACCTTAACGCTTCCTATAGTTAGTTCACTTTGCACTGCGTTCATCTGCTGGTTACAGTACTCGTGCCATTCGCTCTCCTGTCTTACAAATCGTCTTACTACAGCAGTTCAAAGGGACTGCGCGAATCGTCCCACAATCGTCTCGCCGTAACCTGGCGGGCAGGTCGACGTAACAACAGAGAGACGACCGGCGGGAGAGGGCGTGGGACGGGAAGTTTGTCCATCGGGTCAGCGACCAGACCGCCCAGCAGCCATAGACAACTCTAGAAGCCGCCGACACACGCCCTAGGTCTACAGGCGGAAGCGCCTCCGAGCTATAGCCAGTCCGCCTGCCTGGGATAGCGGGGGTCAGCGTGCCAGTGCCAGCGGAAGACCACGCAGAGACAATGGGATGGAAAAGACGTTCTGTCATCACTGGAACAAAGACTGAATACGCTCACTCGTTGCCGCACCTGCACTGTCAGTCTCAGCAACCATATAGGCTACGCAACGCATCCGAGCTAAAGGAACGTCGTAAAACGGCCGAGAAAAAATACAGAATCAAGCTACAAGTCGTACAGAAAGAAAAAAGATATCAATGCTGGTGAAAATGGCAGTAGGCCTATCGTGAATGGGTTATAGACGGCAAAAAGTATGAATGACACAGGGCTTGGGCTACAGTGCCGTAATTCCAGCACTGTAGTTAGTTCATCACTGCCTATGCAATGTCATGCACCTATCCCTAACTTCAGCGTACTGAGCGTATGTATATGGACGGTCAACTGTCCTAAGTCAATAAACAAGGCGGCTGTCATGATCGTAGTATAAGCCGAGTCGAATCACAAACATAAACTGCAGATGCACTCATCAGCCGTTCTATTCTTGCTGTCATGGCAAAAAGAGACATTATATCGTTACGGAGCTGTTAAATAGCGAATTCACGAGAACTGCAAACGAAAATTTCGCTCGATGTGACATGAAAAATGGAGTAGGCCTATGACTATGGCTGTAACTGTTTACACTGGGCGGAACGTATGGTTCGGGCCCGCTATGGCCAGGCCTCCCCAGAAATCACTGACCCTAACCCTAACCCTCTTGCTAACTCTCCCCTCTGGATCGGTCAGGCCATGGTGACCCTTGCACGTAGCGGACCCTTACCGCACATAATATACGGAAGCAGTCAAAGACTTGAAGACTGCATGGAGCAACAAGCAGTCAGTAGTCAGGGTCAGTGCGGCTCTCTCAACACAGCAACCTGCCTGCAGGAAGTGACTGGCAACTGGCAAGTCGCAGGTCATCGCCGGTGGTCAGTGTTCAACCGAAACCGAGCACTAACTCCCCTTCACGGATAAACCCCCTCCTTTAGGCTAAAGCCCCTCTACCGACAAGGTAAGACGGTGTCGTGCGAAATTTGTCGCACCTGGAAAATTCATCCCACCTCCATATTGTCATAATGTAACTAACGCTAACCCTAACCCTAACCTTAACCCTGGCCCTAATCCTAACTCTAATCTTAACCCTACTTCTAACCCTAACCATAACCCTAAATTTAACCCTATCCTTAATCTTAACCCTAACTCGTACTGCTGCGTGTGAGAATAATTTTCCGGTGGGACGCATTTTTCACTACAACGGAACCCCTCTCGCCGCACCTCTAAAACAAATCCCCTCTGATACTGTCGGTCAAAAACTAAAGCATGTTCGTACAGTTAAGTTAAGTTACGTCGTTCGGTGTGGTCAGCAAATGCGGCATATGGATGGCCACTTTTCAGAGGGTGACGTACATAGCCGTGGGCGGTTCTGTCCAGTGTATCAGGGGGTTAAAAGCACGTGATGACCAGAAGCGCTTTGCAATCTCGGAAGTGACAGCTGATTGGCGTGAGCTAATGATACGGCAGCGCACTATGCGGCCATCGATTGCCCACACCGGCGAACAACTGACCCGCGGTGCAGCCAGCAGACATACCACAACCCCACTCAGCCACACCAGGCCTTCATCCTATAAGCCATTACTCACTTCGTTCTCGATGAAGGTAGGAAGCTAAGTTGACCCGAGTACACAGCAGGTCGATAGCTTGCTCAAGGTTGCTTGCAAATGACCCACAGTGAGACTCGAATTTACCGCAACCTAAAAGTTACGATTCGGATACATGTATTCTAACCACTGGACCACTTGCACATGCACTAAGGTTTTGTCCAATCTAGTATAGGCGGAGGAAGTCTTCACCCAGGGGTTATGTCAGTGAGGGGGGGAGGTTATGTCCCAACACCACTCCGGCAGCTGGGTTCATCGTGCCGGGCACTACCATTAGAACCAGCGATGCCGTCTCGTGTCATATTTGCCACTCACGGTGTCAGTCATTGACCCCTGGCTAGCAGCATTGGCACAACAAACAGACGTCCATACAGTCGATCTGCCTGCATCTGTTACAGGCTTCAGACACAGTCAGTGAGTGATTTATACGACTCACGTCAAAGTCAGATGCACGCGAATCAGCAACAGGTTGCGGATGCTGTGTGAGGAGGAAAATGGTCCAAGAAAAAAAAATGATAAAGTCAGAAAAGAACCGCACGAAAAACTTGTCATGATGCAGCGTCCACGCACACAGCTGTAGGAAAGCTTGCCATGGATATGAAATTTCCCATACATATCCATATCCATATCTATATCCACTGATGCCTATCCTGCGTACATGTAGCCCCCAAATTTTCGCAAAGTACAGCAGTGTAAGAGTGACCTGACCCCCCAAGAAAACAACGCAAATATTTCCTGCTTGAAATTGTTAAAAAATAAATAAAAGTACAAAACAAACACACATTTACATTAAAATATAATCTTAGTTGAGTACTTCCTAACCTCTGTGAAAATCTACATAATTTTATTGCCTCTGCTTTCACCGAACGTTAGATCGAGCCTTAGGTATGATATGTCGTCTGTCTGTCGTCTGTCTGTTCGTAACGCATGTAATACTGTGACTTAACAGTACCTGGTAAGCGCAGCTTGCGCCGAGTAAAAAGGGGGAGTTTTGTTGAGAGTGTAGATGAAAACTTTCCCCTTTATTTTTCACCGGGCAATCTAAACGCAGAGAGAAAGAGGGATAAAGCATAGTAGAGAAAGGCAGTAAAGACAAAAAGAAGAAGAAGAAAAGAGTGGATGGAGAAAAAAGTATAGGAAAGGGGGAGCCCGAAGGGGGGAGGACATGAGCCCGTGGGGGAACTTGAACCCGATTTCGATTGCAGATTTGGGGGCGATAGAAGCCGCTGTCGCCAAGCAAAACGCCGCCGCCGTCGCGCATATTTAACCTCTGCAGGCCGAGTGGCCGAGATTTGGATAATACCCCGTTTACACGATCGAGCAACACACGATCGAGCACACGTCGAGCAATTAGCAGGTGTATTTTGAATACATTTGCTCGACGTTGGCTCGATGCTTGCTCGATCGCGTAAACAGGGTATAAGCGAGCACCGAAGTTTTCGCGCCATTCGCCAGTCGTCACTTTCCTTGCAGAGCCGCACGGTCACACCCACAGTCGCCAGACGGCGCCACCGCCACACTCACTCACCGCAGGGCACCAAGAACGCCGCCAGACTCACCCGAGTCAACACGTTCCCAGGACGACGCCCGACCGACGATGGGCCTATACTTTGCATAAGACGCGAACTCCATTTGCTACCATTTGTCGAGGACTTGCTGTACAACACGCTGTGCAGTGTGCAACAGATCCATGAGAAATCGAAACGTTGGAGTTTGCGCCTAAAACAGTACCACGTCACAACTTGTGCGATAGAAACTGAAACAAAACTTTTACCCAAAACAGTTTTGGGCTCATTAACGACAACCGCATTTTACGAAGGCCTATAGCAACGTTATCGCACAGGCACGCAGCGCTAGTCGAAGTTTTAAGGCGCGTACAAAGCGAAATAACTGAACTGACATGATTTAGTTTTTGACGAACTGACCAATGGACAAGCAATAATGCATTAGGGCCTACAGTAGGCACCGTCGAACGACGTTGGTGACCTACGTGACTACGCTCACATACGCGTCAACCAATGACCAGTGGGCTCGACCTGCTTGTTCATTGGTCAGTTCGTGAAAAACTAAAAAGTGTCAGTTGAGTTCAGTTCATTCAGTTACGTCACTCTGTAGGGTTACGAACCTTAAAGCAGTTTTGGGCTCAGTAATGACAGCTGCATTTTACGTAGGCCTATAGCAACGTTAACGTACACGCAGGCAGCACTTAGTCGAAGTCTGGAGTTATGCGTTTATCGCATGCGATTTTGGTTATAGTTTTATCGTTATATAGGCGTCGCTAGCCGAGCGGGGCGTCGGTCGAGATGACTTTCTTTTTCGCGCGTAGACGAAGAACGCTCGATCGAGGATAAAGAAGAGGTCGTTATCGGTCCACGCGGGGTTCCAATCCATCGGACATCACCCGGCAGGCTGGCAGCCCCCACTCACCCTCGCAGGATCTCAGGAACTGTGTCACCGCGTTCTGCAGCGGATGCTAGTAAACTGCGGTGGGGTGAAACAGGAGATGACGGTTGGAAACAGTAAATAGAGACTCTTCAGGCTTCAGCCCCCTTCCTTCCCCACCGAGTGTCTGAGACAACATCCCCGGTGCCAGAAATGTCAAGTGGGGGCCTCGTCTTCCTCCGCTCCCCTTACTCCCCTTTCGTCCTTTCCCTTTCTTTCCGTCCCATCCTTAGTTACCTCTCCCCTTCTTTCCACTCTCCTCCCCTTTCCCATTCCCTCCTTCCTCTTAGAAGTAGAACCCCTAAAATCCAGCTAAGTAGTCTGAGGGAGCGCTATGAGCTCCCTCAGCGGAATCTGGGGCGGAGCCGCAGCCAGAATCGAATTCGGGGCATTGTAGCTGTAAAATATGAGATCTGGTGGCAACAATTTTAATTATTTCCATGAGAATAAACTGGTAAAACTGACAAACTTAGTGCAGTTTCAAGGTATGCTTACGTCTTGTCTGGAGAACTGGGGGTCTGGGCCCCCCTTCCGCCTTGTCTGCGCCACTGCCCGTTGGAGCATGAACGTTTAGTTTACCCCACGACGGCGCTGCAGGGTCCGTTAGGCCTATCTGTCAGCGATGATTCACGTCAACGCACAAAGTATCACGCCGAAACGATAAACGATCCGCCACCGAATTATTCATCTTTTCAGTCACGCTAAACCGAGCTGACATCGCAATAAGCCAGCAACTAGGTCCCACAGACGGACGCAAAAAAACAGAGCGATGCTGAGCATGAAGAAAGCTGCAAAGCAACCTACTTAAAGGTAAAAGAGGGTGAGAATAACACAACAAACCAACATTAATCTACCACCCCTTTTCTTTCAACTGTTACCACTACTTGATTATTTACTTTCTTAATAATGAGTAACTAAATGGCGTATACAATAAGTGGCAGAGAGCGACACCGGCCGTACACAGCTCCGCTCAGCAACTATGCCGAGTATACAGCGTTATTTGGAAATAAAACTTTTAATGAGATTTACGAACGTGTTTTGGACAACGTTAGTGCTCTGCTGTCAGGCACTGGCAAGGGGCGGAGATCTTGATAAGAGTGATGCTATATTACAGCTCACTCTCTGCTACCAGACTGTTTGCTATCTTGTATACAGAATGCGGCAGAAAAAGTGGACCCCTAAAGTTTTTCGCTGTTTCTCTAGCAACCGTTTGGAATTTTAATTTGAAATTTAACAGATTTATTTACTAAACCCTTCTACATCTAACTGCCAAGTAAAATTTGTTTTTGTTGGAAAACGACAAAGTTACAGATTTTTTAACATGACCGCCTACCGATTTTTCAGCATTCAAAAATGTTCCGGCTACAACACCAATTTAATAACATCGTTAAAACAACACAGTTAAATAATGATCAAATGCCAGAATTCCATTGTCACTGCGAATGTTCAAAGTGTTCACCGCCAGCTCCAAGTTAGAACACCAGCCTCCAGTCGCCTTATTTGAGAAATCTTTTACAGCCTTGTCGATCAGTCCCTGTGGCAGGTTGTCCCAAATAACCTGAAACGTTTCCTTGAGTTCGGCGCTTGTTTTCGGCTTTGTTTTAAGCTTGCGGTAAGCCTCTAACATTGCTCCATACGTGATAGTCCACTGGGTTTATATTCGGCGAATTTGGAGGCCATTGGTCTTTTGTGATGATATCTGGACAGCTGGCCCGCGGCCAGGTCTGTGCGCTGCGCATCGTTGCGCGCTGTGTGTGCTGACGCGCCGTCCTGCTGGAAGATGAATCCGGTGGGCAGCCGGCGACTGCTTTAAAGGAACGATAATTTAGTGATAATATATAAACAATATAAATGACTGTTTATCAAAACGTCACTGTGACGTCATCGGCAGTAACGTGTAACCAGTTTTTGAAAATTAAATAGCATTTTTAGCCTGAACATTTTTCAATGATGAAAAATCGGTAGGCGGTCATATAAAAAGTCTCTAACTTTGTCGTTTTCAACAAAATCACACTTTGCTTGACAATTAGATGTATAAGGTTTCACTAAATAAATCTGTAAAATTTCATATTAAAATCCCAAATGGTTGCTGAAAAAACGGCGAAAAACTTTAGGGGTCCACTTTTTTGCCGCACCCTGTAGGTGGAGTTGTACGTGATTGAGTTGGCTTCAGCGCCGGGTCTAGTACTGCAGTAGTTAATAAGTAGCAGTAGCGACCAGGGTCAAGCCGTAGAACCTTGCGCAGTGCCCCAGGGGTCGTGTCAACAAAACGGCGTGAACTAGCATGCCAGATAGGAGGAAAATTCTGCATAAATAAGTAAAAATCGCGATAGTGCCTGGCCAGTGACTGCTGCTGTCAAAAATGTTTGTAAACGCCGAAGACAACGCGAGCATTTTTATTCGGACGTACTGATTAAATCTACTGATTGACGGTACGAGTTTTTCTCACAGTCATGATATTCGTCAATCTTTTATCAACAAATCTACATAACTGCCTTAAATCAACGTCATTTTCACACTGGCCGTTCACCTAAATTTGGAAAAAACGCCGGTTCCAAAAATTCAAAAGTCAAAACGCCGTTTAATTTGAAAGCAGAAAACTGCGACCTCCAGCTGATTGGAGAAGACCGGCCAGAGTCTAAGAACAACCTGAATGAAAACGATTGATGAAGACGTGCAGCCCAGAACTTCGAAGTTTAGTCTACACTGCCTGGAGAATAGCCAAAATAGAGACATCTGCAGTCTTGCCGTAAATATGAAATTTCCCATCCACATCCATATCCATATAAATGTACAAAACATCAGTTTATACACTTGTTAACGGCGACATGCAATGAGTGACACATCGAAAACAGCAAAAATCATAAAAAGGTGATATAGCTCACCATCACATCGCCTAACTGTCAATGTGCTGTTGAATAATATCACCTTTTTATGATTTTTGCTGTTTTCGATGTGTCACTCATTGCATGTCGCCGTTAACAAGTGATAAACTGATGTTTTGTACATTTATATTTGCTGTTTTATTACAATAACAAAGTTTTTATGTTGATGGTCAGTTATAAACCATCTGCTTTCCACGGCCATGAAGACACCGAACCTTAACTATTTTTGAAGTCAAAATTTTGATCTTTAGGGGTCACGTGACGTCATCGGAACGTGACCATCAGACTCGGCGAAAGATCTTTCCTATTGGTGTTCAATGATGACCATGCGTCTATCTTGCACGGATACGGAGATACGGGGCTTCAAAGATTTTGGGGTCACGAGTTTGACCTTTTGGGGTCACGTGACGTCATCGGTCACGTGATCATTGGACTCGGCATATGTGGTTTCCTATTGGCGGTTCATTGGAACCATGCGTCTATCTTGCACCGTTACGGAGATATAAAGCCTTAAAGTTGCATTTGCCCATGTTAAAGGCCAAAAGTTCACTGCGCATGCTCCGTGTCACGTGACCTGTGGGTAGGGGGTCAAAAATGACCACATATTTGGAATTCCCGAGGTCATATTGCCTATTCATTATACAACTTTTATGGGCCTACGATGACGATTAGGGGTCGTTTATAGGTGAAATTTTTTATACAGGAGCGTTTTTGGCCGGAAATTTCAGTCCGTTTTTTGCCAAATTTTCGACTTTTGGGGGATTTTTCAGGGGTTAGATATTAACTTTGAATTTTCTACCCCTAAAAAGGCACACCCTTGCGTGAGACCGCGTCGTTTGAGCCATCGTGCGTGAAAATCCGCCGGGCGGTCTGACCTGTAGGTCGGTCGACAAAAAAAGGTATATATATCGGAGAAAAATTTTCGTTATATTTCACCCATTTGCCGAGAAGCCCCCAATGGACGGATTTGCACGAAATTTTGCACAGGGGGTCGTCTCGCAGACGTAATCACCTGTTTCAAATTTTGTGTCGATCGGTTGAGGGGTTTCGTATCTGCTCGGGGTCGAATTTTGTTATTCTCCCTTTACTTAGCCGGCCGCCATTAACACAGGGCTGTGCTACCGCACGCCTGTGATCCATATCCAGAGACGCCTATCCTGCCTACATGTAACCCCAAAATTTTCACAAATTGCAGCATTACAGCAGGGCAGAAGCGTCCATTCCCCCAAAATAACATTTCCTTCCTGAAATTGTTGAAAATATATAAAAGTAAAAAAAAAACTAGAAATTTGGGGCAAAGCCCAACGTGAGTCCGCCCGGCGCCCTAAGTCCGACTGGGGGAAATTAGAGG
>Ga0209367_1002567_pt1 | contig 24056 bp, 15 predicted proteins | sample WorMetLIZISLAND2_FD_187412 | JGI IMG/M metagenome (GOLD analysis project Ga0209367, IMG submission 187412) | Marine gutless worms symbiont microbial communities from Max Planck institute for Marine Microbiology, Germany - Olavius geniculatus... ... | reverse complement strand
GTTTTCCGAAAAATGCGCTTTCGGTGGGTTTAATTCCACATCTAGATCTCCAAGGTCACTGGACCGAACTTCACCGGACTTGTTTCGCCTAACGCGGGAGGAATCGGTGTCGAATGAGTAACTTACCGATTTTGAATATCTTCATCTGTTCCAAAGAAATTGGCCGCCGAACTTTGAAGTCGACCGAAATCGGGCCAAATTTTGCATGTTTTTGGCCCGTAAAAATTTTTTGGGGAAGCTCCCTCAAAATTTTGGCCCAGGATTATAAAATTGAACATACTTAGGAGCATCGTGCAAAATTTCGTGGCGATCGGCCCACGGAGCTCGGAGATTACGTGATGGGAAAAAAAAGAAAAAAAATAAACCACAGCAAAACTTAAGTCCGCTTCTGCAAGCTATCGCTTACGGGCGGACTAACAAATACCGTGGATATGTATGATTCTGCACATTGGGCAACACATTCATTTACGCAGTCAAGGGGTAGTATTCACCCAAAGAAACTGAAGTCCAGCCCCTACCTTTGGACATCAACAAATAAAAAATACTACAAATTTTAATGTCACCAGATGCAGTTTACATGGTGCAAAACGCTCTAAAATATGTTTGCGGCCAGGGCCCTGGACCCTGCTAGGGGAGTTTAGAGCACTTGCCCAGACCCCCTATCTGGATTAAAGGGGGCTACTTTTAAGGGAAGGCACAAAGAAGGAAGGTGATTCTGCCGAAAAAATTTACATCACTGTGCACAGTAACAGTTTCAATGCGGCACGGATTATTCTAAGAAATTCTTAAGAGATGCACATAAGCTTATAGTAGGGCCTACATAGTGATCAATTAAGTATCTTGTGGTAGCAAGCAAGGAACCAAAGACACTAAGATAAAGATGCTGAGGTACTTAAAATGAGTGAAATGAGGAGTTTACGTCTTCTCTCTCTGTGAGACATCCACTGCTGAATGCTGATCAGATTTAAGAGTTAAGGTGAGCCTTCAAGTCCCCCAGGAGGGTCCTGAACCAAAAACGGGCTATGGTCTATTTTGAGCTTAAAAGAATGTATCTGGTAATAAGAAATTATGTTATATTTTGATGATCTGTCACATCTGGGTAAACAGTAGTGTAAAATTTTAAAAACACGATTGCTTGCTGTTGTATTCTGCCCTACGGGCATGTTTTCATTTTCCATCGACACCATCTTGCTCTCTCCTGTGCCAGCTCCTTGAGTTGCGAATAATCCATGTCCTCGTCACTTGTCTCCAGTAGCCAGCTTAGTAGCATTTCTTTTGGTCTTCCTCTTCCCTTCTTCCCTGGCAGTCGACCTTCCAACACTGCTCTCACCAAAGAATCATGAGGCAACACATGTCCCAACCACCTCTTCTGTCTATTCCTCAATGTTTCCACGAGTTCACTTCTCGTTTCAACTGTTTTAACCCTTCATCATTTCTTTTGTGCTCTGTCCAAGATATCTTCAACATGAGACACCAAATCCACATTTCAAATGCTTCAATCCTTTTTATGTCATTCTTTTGAATCGTTCATGTCTCATTTCCATACAACGCTATACTCCACACAAATGCTTTAACTATGCGTTTTTTTTCGGCTGGAGGCTGAGGGATCCACACAGAGATTCGTGATTTAATGCTGAACAAAATGAGTTTTATGAGATGGAAACTGGGCAATAACACAAGCAGAAATTGCCTATGGTAACTGACAAGCATGCAACAATCAACGGCATATTTAGGATTTGGCAAAGAAAGCGGAGACAGGAGGGCACAGCCAGCATGAGCTTACAAGGGAGAAGGGGAGTGGAGACCCCAGCAAGGTTGATGCTTAAATACCTTTTGCTTCTCGACGTTCAATGGAAGTGGAAAACCTGCCCATTTCTTGCCTCTGTTGATAAAATCACTTGGGAAAAATTGTTACAGTCTTGCCAAGGGGCATCGCACCACACCCCCCTACAAAAGGCACTAGCGATAGGCAGTAGCAGCAATGCAATGAGTGTATGCACAGTCATCAATCAGCAAGGGCCGAATGCCAGTCGTTCGACATGATCCGTCTTTCGTTTGGTCGCTCGGATGAAGCCAAGAAACTGCAGTTCACTAATTGCTCGCATGAACCTTGCCCTGAACGACTCCGGTCAAAGAATCACAACACAGATGTAATAGCAAATAGAATCGAATGGGATCACAGGGTTGCAGTAATATGTCTGCAGTCAAGCCAGTGATGTGAAATATATACAACGTTAAAAAATGAAAATTACAATGCAGTATAGGCGTGTGACTGCAATGTTCTGTTTGCATTTAACTGCAAAGTACTTATCCGGAGTTTCTCCAAGTTAGGCTGGGTCCCCAACGCAGAACCTTGTGGCATTGCAGCAATAAATTTTTCACAATCTGCATGCGCTTCCTATCACCCAATCAACAGCCTCAGCTATCATTTGCAAATTTTATACAAAAGGCGCACAAAATGGCACCAAGTGCTGCATCAACCAGCAATGAATAAATTATTAAACCATGAACTTTAACTAAAGGCTTACTTTGCTCGCTGCACTGAAATGGACATTGAAATGCAAATGGTATCAAATCGAGCCTAAAAACGGTACCAATAATCAACGATTAGAGCCAAAGAGCATCACCTGCCATATGCAATCACACAGTGTTACCAGTTACCAGAAAGCACCCAGCTAAGTAGGCCGATACTCAGTTTGCCTCTTTTGTTTTGAGCAATGGGAGGCAAAGTTGACCTTGGAATTTGTTACATATCGAGATCACTTATCTGTCCGCCAGACCTACAAGTAATAGCCATTTGATAGCAACCTAACCGGGACTTGAACCCACAGCCTTTTGACCTTAAGTCCAATTCCATCCACCAAGCCACAATTAGCACTTTATCCAGCCCTGAGCTGCATGAGAACTAACTTGACAAGCTGAAAACTAAAACACGATGTACCGCAAGATCAGCTACACACCACACTGACGAGTGCATAACCAAAACTCCATAAGCAAAAACATGGTTTCAAGACCACACACCTGTTAATAAAGGTAAAAGCAAAGTCCCATACTTGCTATAGCACTTCTTACACGAGACACTCAAGACCAGAAGTGCTTTTACAATCTCAGAAGTGGCAGCTGATTGGCATGAGATAATGATACCACAGCACACTATGCAGCCATCCATTGCCCACGTCAGTAAACAACCGGACTCGAGGTTTGCAGCTAGCAAACATACCACCGCCCTAATCAGCCACACTAGGCAGGCCCTTCAGCTTATAGCCCGTAAGCTACTACTCATTTCCCATCCAATCCCATGGAGGGTAGGAGGCTGAGTTGGCCTTAGCACAGAGTAGGTTAGCAAATTCCTCAAGGTCACTTGCAAATGACTGGCAGCGAGAATCGAACCCTGAAAGTTATGAGTCAACACTAACCACTGGACACTTACCTCAGGCACGTAGGTGTGAATAACTTGCCCAGAGTTGTTAACGAGAAAAATCTCCCCACATCACATAATTTATGCTCCAACCACACAGTATTCAGCAAACGTACTCAAAAAACCTTCCTTGCAAATCTTAGTCAAAACCATTATTAAAACAAAAGATACTGGACAACAGGACTGACAGTCTGTGCATCTGTGCTCGATGATGAAGATGTTTCACTTGGCTCGACGATGGCCGAAAACGCCTACAACACATTTGCAACTCGACTGCAACATTCAACAAATTTTTTGCTAAACTTTTGGCATCTCTGACATTAAACTTTGCTCAGCATTTATGACAACAGCGGGGCACCAGTCTAAAATGACACACACAAAACTAACGTTAAAACTAACTGTAGACAATCTTGGTACTTTGCAAAAAGACGACTCAAAACACTCATCTACGGTGGGTTAGGACTTAGGAGCTGGGGCCAAATTTTTGAAACGTTCCTAAGACATTTCCAAAAATCTTCCGATGTCAGGTGATTTAGGAATTCCAAAGAAGTTTTCTTTTCTGAATTTTTGACAGCTTTCTTTGCATTTCCAAAGAACTTCTTCTTTTCTTATCTTCCTAAACTAGTTCAACCAATCAGATGTGATCCCCTTCGAATTTATGGAAAAGCTTTACAGTTCCTGAAACAAAGGTCTTCCAGGCAGCCAACGGTGAAGATTTGGTGATCCTAGCTTGCACCATTTTTGACTTATCCACCCATGTGACAGATGGACAGACGGACGGACGAACGGACAGAACTGCGATGGCCAAGATGCGCTAAAAGCAGTAGCTGCTTTCGCACATAAAAATGGCACTTCTTCAAAATTTGATTTCTTCCCTTATGGTTCATACTTCTTAGTGAAAGTTTGTGTACTTCTACCAAATTAACTGCAAAATACTGGACACTAACTTACATTAATGATAGTTTTGGTTTAACACAGTTATTGATGACATTCTAGGGGTCCACTTTTTATTGGGACACAGTGCAGATTAGGCTAGGTACTGTAACTGCTTCAGCAAAAAAGCCTGCCTGCACACAAGTCGTCCACCTTCGACACTCTGAGTTCAGTTTATTGACGATTTATTCATCAACTAATTACATTTAATGAATTAACTTAATTAAAAGTCAGCGACAGCACACCTGCATCCAGTCGTAAAGGTTAATTAGTCGTCCGCACTCCAGATGCAGCTTGTAGACAATGCAGATGTCAGGCAGAGCAGCAGATATACCATCAGTCACGTTCAGTGCTTCATTCTATCAGCAATAGCACAATCATCCAATTTGATTGGTGGCATGGCGTAGTTGGTAATGCGTTTCGGCTGAAACGAAGTTACTCAACGCCGGGCCTGGTTAGTACTGCGATGGGTGGCTGCCTGCGAGCAGGTAAGCCATATCAGTGCGAAGCCTGCCAGCTAGGTCTACTCAGACTTCTACCCTCCGTGGCACGGTAAAATGAGTAGTAACTCATTTACATGGGTTACGGAAGGTGGGGACCTAGGTACAGCTGACTGGGGTTGCCTAGCCGGCCGCTGCGCCAGCTTGTGTCTGCAGGCTGCACACGGTGGCCATGCAGCAGGCGGCTCTGGTTAGTGACGAAAGCGCATTAGAGGCGCGCGCATGTTCGCGACGATAGTTTCACTACAAGCGATGCACTGAACATCTGGTTATTCCAGTAGTTTTTAACGTTAAGCTTAGTTTTTAACCCCACAGCTCTTCAATACCGAAAGTACTTATTTAAAAATAACAAATATGAGGGTCGTTCGATAAATAAGTTTACCAAATGGCATCATTTCATTAATTTTTAAAATGAGAAAAATCTGAAATAGATGTTTTGTTGGGAATTTACTTTGGAACATATGCAAAATTTTTTTTGATGCTCACGTCATTATTGTGACGTCATCTGTTAATAGAACACAGTCTGTGTATTATTTTCTCCACCAGTAATCTAACATAACTCACAATTAATAACAAGTAAAGAAGCAACAAAAAAAAACAAATAAACTTTAAAAGTTAATGTCACCTCTTAAAAATGTCAAACATTATTGTTTCACTTTTCCAAAATATCGACTAAGTTTATTCAAACATGTGTTCTATTTGTCAACAAGTTTTAGAATGCCCGATGCAAACAATGAGCAGTTAGAGCCACTGATGAATGACTGATTGCACCTCGGTATCTGGTGCAAAATTCTGCCCTCCTAGCATTTTCTTACACCAAAAGTACTGTTGGCCATACACTAGATGCATCGCAAAGTGAATCTGATTTGCATTAAGTCTTTTTGCCTACAAAAAAAAACTATTACGGCCACTGTTCGTTACGGGACAATTTCAGTGCAAATGCCACCAAAGTTAATGTTTATAAATGACGCCACAGTGACGTCGTTTTCATAAAACTCACAACTCATACTCAGAATGAAATTCCCTACAAAACGAATACGTTAATTTTTTTCCTAATTTAAGAATTAATGGAATGGCGCCATTTTGTAAACTTATCTATCGAACGGCACTCGTGATAACAACAATAAACATCGCATTTGCATACTGCAAAAGAAATAATAATGGGACTTCAAAGGCACTGAAATAATGTACTTGGTGCTGTCGTAAGGCTTAAGTGGACATTATGGGCTAGTGGAGCTACCCAGTCAACAATAAAATCAAATCCAATGAAACATACAATAAAATAAAGATGACATGATGTTTAATCACATCATTAACCATTCATTTCTGTAGCCATAAAAATCCACTTATGGTAAAACCCGTGAGTTCAACCTTCAAGTAGCTGTACGGAGTCATGAGAGCGTTCTGTATAGCAGCCCTGGGAGCAGCACAGACTCGATGTTTAAGATCAGCGACAGCCGAGTCGTAGAATACCTCATGTAGAACTAAGGACTGAGGGCTGACGAGACACTCCCTGCAGACAAAAAGACACACATGGACAGACAGACAGACAGACAGACAGACAGAGATGGAGAGACATGGTCAGTTAGATCACCGACAGCAAAGTAATGGAATACTTCGTGTAAGACCAAGGATTGTGGACAGACCAAACACTCACTGCGTGAGTTCATGTTTCGTCGAGAAGTAGGATTATCTTTTTTCTAATCGACATCCACTTAATCTGACGTCCGCTAAGAACCGAATCCGATTAACTTACTTCTTATCTATCGATGAACTAAAAACCGATTAGAAAGTTTCTAATCACTAGGGATTAAGAATATACGCCTATTCTTTTGCATTGGAGCTGTCTGATGTTAATCGGTAATGCTCAGATTAACTTTGGTGTTAGCTGCCGTTTCCAATTATCTTTCTTCTTATCTGGTAGATAATCGGAAATGTTGGTTCTTAGAAGAAAGATAACACCGAATTCTAACTTCAGTTCATGTTTCCAATTATCTTGGTATATATTCTAAGAGAAAGTGTCGACTGAAGCGATAATCCTACTTCTCGACGAAACATGAACTCATGTACTGTCAACAATAACAAACACAGACACAGATAGACAGACAGACAGACAGACAGACAGACACGGTCAGTTAGAAGACTGACAGTGGACTGCTAAAAGAGCATGTAAAACTGAAGACTGAAAATGAATGAGACGCAGTAACACGCAGACACATATACGCTCAAAGACAGTCAGACAGATGGACATGATCAGTTACATCACTGACAGCCGAATAGTAGAATACTGCATGTAGAACTAAGGACAGAGGTCTGACCAGACACTCAATGTAGACAATAGCAGATACAGACACAAATGGACAGACAGACAGACAGACAAAATTACATGCATGCTTGTTTTCCTGCTGTAAGTCAATGAACAAACTGTTGCAAAACTGTGTGTTTTTGAAAATTATTCCTGGATGTTTCCTAATTGCTGTTACATTTTTTTTCAAAATCACATTTTGCCCAATACTTTCAGTGTCTCGCAAGTCTAATTTTTTCCCAAGATTTCCCCAAGTTTAACACAGAAGTATTCAAAATCAAGCCCGTGCCTGGTGATTATTTTCTGTCAACCTAAAATACATATCAACGTCAAGTAACTTGACCTGTCAGAAAGAGTCAAAGAATTGAAGAATACCTTAGAAAAATTCCTAAGTAGTTTTCAACGATATGCCCCTCATATTTTGTTCAATAAGAGATCACAACAATTAATAAATCAATAAATATTTTCAACAAGATGATGGTTCTAACCGAAAGCAGGCATCGATGTAGTCAAAGGTTTCGTTGCGTAGTTTCTCGTAAACTGTCAACTTACGATCCTTCTGCTGCTTGACTCGTTCCTGCAGAGTCTAACACAAATCAATACACAACAAATAAATAGATAAATGTAACACCACTGGTGTTCATGTGTCAAAGCAAAATACAGGGTTCCCAGTTACCACACTATTGATGACGAAAAACTCCAAGACTTCCAGAAATCCCAGCCCAGACATTCAAAGGTGAAGATGAAGGTAATAGAAAACCCCTCTCAAAGCTGCTGTTGTTGTTGTTGTTGTCGATGTAACGAGCCCAGTTCGGCTCTGCCTATATGGGGGGGAGGGCAGATGCCCCAAAAAGAAGGAATTTGTCCCACTTGAGGGTGAGTCCAGGTTTCCATATCTTCCTCGTGAAGCTGACAGCCATTTCATTGAACGGGGGCACCACTAAAAGGCGGCTGACATTGCCCACGACTGACAAACTGGCAGAAGTGGTCAGTTGTCGTTGTTGCCGCATAGTGGTCATTGGCAAATGTTGACGGTTGACATGCAGTGGTGCACTGCCGAACTGCTGTCAAACTGCACCGGTTCTCCATGTCCGGGTCGCCACCCATCCAAGCAGTAACCACTTGATAGCGTCTCAACCCATGACCATTTGATCGTTATGTCCGACCCCCTGCTGTTACATCATCAAACCACCAAGCCATCAAAACGTTTTCCAGGACCTTCTTGGAGCCCACGAATGTTAAAAAAAGATAAACAGCAATTACTCGGCGCTATACAGACTACGAAGTGTAATCCAACGTATGAGACACCAAATATTACAAAATTAATCACACCATTGTATTTTAGTAACTGGTCGTTCAAGAAAGTGGCACCCAACAGCAATCAAGGTTAAGTCCCACAGGCAGAAACCCAAAACAAACTCAGCGGGTTCTATTAGTTAAATGCATCTAAAAACCCAAAACGTAATCAAATTTTAGTTTCTTGCTCTACTGATAACAAAATATTGTATTATATCTAAGTTTTCAACTCATAAGCCTACAGATTGGCGGATTTTTGGATATTTATTTGATGTGCACAGTATCTAGCAGTGCTCATTGTAACAACCTAAAACCCATAATAAACCCCAAAACCACCAAGTTTTGGGCCCTTAAAATACTGAATTCAACCCAAAGACTCAGCGAAACCCATTTGGTTGGGCTTTAAAAACCTTTTATTATGAACAGTAAGAACAAGTAAAAACTACTTCACATCTACGATTCAAACTTGTTTGACGTATGGCACTTGTCAAATACTCTTTATACACTGATGAGGCGACTGTCTGAACTACCTTCCTGTGTGCACAGAAACTCAACAGGTTGAGCTATTAAACACCCATTTTTTTGACGCGCTACCATCTACGACATGACTGTTGTCCGCCGTCCGTCCGAATGTCATGGCTACAGGAAAAAAGATAGGGCCAAGGTTGCTATTGATCACTAACACGAAATATCACATGCTCCTTCAGATGAAATGAAAATCATCGACCTTGGATGACCTTGAAGGCCAGTACTACAACAGGAACTCTATAGGCAGTAGCGCATCTTCCCTATCAACAGCTGCGCTTTTTGTTAAACCCCGAGAGCAAACTGAGCAACTGAAGACTACTGACAATAAGTGACTGTAGGACGATCATAAGAACTACCTTCCTGAGTGCGTAGAAGTTAGTTTTCTTTGGCAGAGCATCCTCCACAGACTCTGATGCCTCAGTCTCTTCGTCGCAGTAATTCACATCTACAGACAATCACATTTTATCACATATCACACATAACTAGACAACAGTGTTTGAACTGTGAAAAATTAGCTGGAAAGAAGGGGGCAGGGGTTAAACTTTTGACAGTGTGTTAGGAAGGTTAAAAACAGTCCACCCTCTGGCAATTCAAACACTACAAGACAAGCAATTAAGACATCTAATATAGAACAACAGAAATAAACTGAAGACAGATCTTAGTTTGGTTGCATCTAGAGTGCACAAAGCAATGGAAGTGAATTGAACTGATATGCCATTTCAGTTGCAATGCGAGGACTATACAAAGCAAACAAACTCAACTGAACCGCAATATGCAAATTCTGCAATTCTTCTTGGTCTTTCACCAAGATGACCGATATCATTAGCTCTTGTGTTAACTTTCAATAAAATTTCAAAGGCAACACCAAGTTAAGACCAGCACTACAGCTGATTGGAATAGTTTTATTTATAGTTCGGTGCAGCAGATTAAGTCTATTGTACATTCACAACTTCACAATTCAAACACAGAATTCATCAATGCATACACCAGGCCTCCCACAAAATCGGCTGTACTGGAATGTCAAATAACAGCAGTAAATGGCTTTGTAATACATTTTGCTAAGCATTACATTAGCAGTTATTAGGAAAAAACACTCATCACGGAACAGGATCAGCATCAGTTCGAGTCCGCAAATTTTGTCTATTTTGGATCCGCATCCACAGTCTGCACATCTGTGTTAAACAAACCTGTAATGTCAATGAATTGTTGTCGAAAATCTGACAACTTGACGGAGATGGTCCTCAACTCTGACGGCAGTGAATCGTCAGAGAGAAAGTCAATGGCCGACATCAACAGAGGAACAATTTCATCACGAGACAGAGTTCTAGCATGACAAATAACTCAATGCTGTTAAAGCCTATAACTAAGAAATTAGCAGAAATAGTTATAACCACACTGTCATAATTGACTGATCGAGCCCAACTTGAAATAATACTCTGTCAAATCCTGTAAGTTCACTACAGCAGATAGCAACACTGGTTGAGTTGACAATGCCAATACTCAATATGTAAAAGGAATGGTTGTGTTTTCTGAAGGTCTGGGCTGCTCCAAGTCATTTTTTTAATGTTTCTGGAACAATAGTTTTGTGTTTTTTAATCCTTCTCGAAAGGCCCGTGTCAACCCAAAAGCTGTCCAGGGCGAAAGTACGTAAAGCTGGTGCAGCACAGGAGGGTGACTGACATCACACGGTGTCAGCCAATCAAACGGATTGTTTACACATCTGTTTCGTGCGAGATTATGGAACTTATATGTAGTTATGTACCAATTAATTTAGTTTTGTGCATTTTAGTGGGCGTAAAAATAATCGTACAGGTGTGTGCATTCATCGGCTTCTTAGCCAGCACTTTTGTTTATTGAGAAAATAAATTTGTACAGCACAAAGCACTTGTTTAGAACTTTATTTACGCCATGGGCAATTTGAATCGTGGGTGTGGCGACATCTGTTCTGAGTCAACGGCGTTCTTTTTTGCGATCAATCCGGAACGGTCCAGGTCAAGGCCACGACAAAGCACTGCACCTTTCCGGAAAGCCAAAAAAACACAACCAATAACAGCAGTATTACCTAACTAAATTTATGTAGTCAATAGCAAGAAGCATCTCTACTGCTGCGATAATATACTCAGCCTCCTACTTTCAGCGGGACAGACATGTGTTCTAAGGATGCACCAAATCTGGATACAGCCGGATCCTAAGTCTGTGGATCCATTTTGGATCCAGCACACCCTAACATGTTCAATGAACTACCTAGTGTATGCCGAATGATGAACTGGAAACATTTTAAGGAAGTGCAGAAGATCTACATTTAATAGCAGCTAAATGCGAGTGTGTCTTGCTAATACAAAGCCGCAAGTTAGTACAATATGATGTAGTTTCTTTTTACCAGTTTGCAGATAGAATTGAAGACTAGCTAGAATACAATGTAGCTTCCACGAAATAAGAAAAATCTTATGATAAACCTCCGATGACTTGTCTAACATAAGAAATAAATGAACAGCAAAAAAGAGCCATAACAGGAGTATTATCCAACCTTCCATACTTGCTGTATAAGGTTAGGCCAAAATTCAAATAATCCTAATGAGACCAAAAAGCAAAGTCATGTATTACAGGCCAGATATGCACAACTGTCAAAGCAACACTGTCAAAGCACCAGTCGTGAAGCAAATCTTGATTAGACACTAAAAACATAATCGATCTCTGTTACCGATCAACAACAAACCTCAGTAGTTTGAAGGACTTCTGGTATTCATCAGTATCACATACATTCTGCAGCAAAGATGCAGCGTACACTTCACGCACCTAAATACCAAGCATACCATTAACGATAATAATTCTGTACAATGGGCATTCAAAAAGTTTGTAGCCTGACAGAGCTAACAAAAAGTTACGTACATCAAATTTTGTCACTTATCAACATAAGTCTCCTGCAACTGAAACGCACTTTTCCAGCATTTCTTTAAAGCACGCACTCCACTGCAGAAAAATTGTTAGTCTTCCAGTCACAAATCTACTATGCAAATTTTTTCCTCATCATCAGCATACTTGCATCCTTTCATAAATTCCAATTCTAGTTCGATAATAAACTGGACAATATTGTAGTGCCGAATGACACAAAATGACACATCAGTAATAGAACAACCACTTACACAAAATGACCAGCAACGGTTCTAATGTAGTTAACAGACTTAAAAGACAAAATCCAAAGCAAAATTGCGAACACTGGCTATAAAAATAAAAACTGGAACTAACAAACGTTCGGTTAATCCCCCAATGTTTCTCTGGCAGTTGTAAAATTCCCAACATTTTTTGCACATACACGCACAATTTATTATTCTACGACAGTTATTACACACAGATAATCTCTTCCAAAAGACAGAACCATCCACCGTCAGTGATGCCAACCAAGAAAAACCAGTTTATCTACGAGAATTGGTTCAGCAAACTTGTGAAATGGCCAGCATATCTAATTTGCATTCTTCTGCGAACCATACTTACGTTAAATTTCGTACCAAGACAAAATTTGGTGAGTGCACTTTCTCTATTGCTGGTCCACTAACCTAGAACGCTCTGCATTCTGCTTTAAGAACTATTACCTGCAAAAACACTTTCACATGAAACCTCAGGACTCATTATTTTAACTTGGCGTTTTTAGACTAGTTTGTTTTTTTTAATCATTTTAGATGTTTTATTGCAACTTGTGTATTTTATTGTATGCATGTTTAATCTTGTTTGCATTACTGGACATTCTGTAACTAGTGCACTACAAGTGCCATATTATTGTTATTATTATACCAAAATATACATTTATTCAAGTAACAGACAAAACATAATCTTACTTATACACAGAACAACCGTTTACACAAAACTCCCCTTCCCAAAAAAATCTTGCAGACAAATTATGTGACATACTTGTTTGCCGAGTGGACTGGCTGGAAGATTACAGACAAGCAGATGGAGAAGATGCAGCATCGGATAGAAACATGTTTGATAGTCATTAAAAGCAACCAACAGCCATGAGATTTTTTTCTACATGAAAAATACACATTACACCATTCAAACAAATAACCAGTTTTAACAGCCCAGCTGTCTTTTGGGAAAGCCAACCATACTGCCTATGCCCAAAGGCAAGCAAAAGTGAACTAAGTTTTGTACTTATTTACAATATGAGCACTGAATCTGGGCATTTTTTGCTAATCCCAAATCCCGCGATTGGTGGGGAATGGCAGTATTCTACTCCCGGGATTTCAAGATTACAAAAATTTGTTAAAATAGTACTTTTTCGAATGTTAATGACCAAAATAACAACTCTATGTATAATGAATAAAATATTTTATGTGCACTAGACTTGTTGCTGCAGAATGTAAGTTGTATTCTGTCAGTCACAATCACTAACGTGGTCACTCCTTACAGTTCGATTATACTTTCCGTAGAGGCTTATAAAGTTTATTTGGGTTACTAAAATACCGACCAATCTGTAAGCCCAATCGGGATCCAGACATTACAAATTTCTTATTCCCAGATAGCGGGACCCAGATATGGGAATTCAATTTTGGGATGGACGATGCAGTTGACTTGGCTCAGAACCGTCCACTCTGGAGATTGATGTCTATGTTCGACGCTAGTGGTGCTTGCCAGAAATGATGATGAATGATGAATCACTCATAACCACCGATGTAATGTAAACTTCCAACACCATTCTCAAATACTTGCTTTTCAGATTGCAGCCAAACTGCTGCAGAGAACAACATGGTTACTATTTGACAGCATATAAGAACTTACCAACGCCCTATCCAATGGTACCATCCCCAACCCCTTATGATGTACCATTTAGCCACAGTATGTATGTTACAGCCATCATACCATGACCTCCATAAGAGCAATCTTTAATACAGTCAACTAAAAATTGTAAGTAAATAATAAATATTCCATATGTTAACAGCATTTACTAGTCATTCTGTTAATCAGATAAATGCAAGCGAAGACAAGGAACATCTTCAAGAAAAATAATGGTATTTTATGATATATGAAACTACACGATTAAATTCATTAAGAAACATAGAAACAACAGGTGATGTTCATATGAACAAACAAAACAGCAATTAGCACACAAAACCGTAATTTTTATAATAAAATCATGACTATAAATCGTGAAACTTTTCAGACTGCTAAAAGTCACAAAATTAATAACAACACATAACACAGATCGCAAAAAAACAACATGTTCGTCAAAGCAGAGCCAACCTTGGTATGTGCATTATCTTTCATTAATTTTTCTCTCTCATCTGCCGACTGTTTCTTCACATGACTATACAGTCATACATCAATGTCATTTACTAACAACAACAATAATGATTACCTGCTGCAATAGAATTTGACCCAGAATCCAGTGAAAAACTGGCTAATTGTTTTAAATCCAGTCAAAATCCTGATCCAGCCAAAATATGGCCAGATTTTGAAATCTATAAAAATTAAGAGAGAGTGCTGCTGAGTGTTTCATGTTGCCAGATATCAAACATTTGATGCTTTGTGCACACAAAACAACTTTGAGAACGTGACGGTTCACTCAAAAATCACCAAATAAGGTACGAAATAAAACACAGATTGCGTAGTTTATTGTTGATTTACTGCAAGAGACAAATTAGCTGTTACCAGCTCTGAGCAGAAACAACAACATCGAAATAAGTCCATGAAATATCAGTCAAAGACGACCTGGATTAAGTTGGCACCAGACTCAAACTAGAAATATGGGGCAAAGCCCAACGTGAGTCCGCCCGGCGCCCTAAGTCCGATTGGGGGAAATTAGGGGGGGAAAGAGGGGGGCAAAATTTCCCCGGCATCAAAGTCACGTGGCCCGAACTCAAATGCACTGGTATACGCCGAACGCGCATTTTCGACTTAGGGTAGGTCAACATGAGCCCTATAACTTTGTTCGTAGTGGATGGAATTTCACAAAATTTTCCTTGTTCAACGCAGAAAGGATCATTCTCATCAACACCCTTTAGATTTTTTCGCTATCTTCATCGATTCCAGAGATATTTGCGCTCAAACTCGAAAGTTGTCGTAAATTGCACCGATTTTTGCACGTTTTTTGCCCTCCCAAATTTTAAGGGGGGCAGTGCCCCCAAAAGTTGTACTTGCGTTAACACCCCCATTTAGAGCCGCGTCAAGTGCCAAAGTTTCGTCAGGCTACACCCCCTAACTCCAAAGTTATAAGCGCTCATTTATTGCATTTTAAGCCAATTTTTGACCCCCCTTTGAAAAAAATTGTAAGGGGGGCCCCCGTCCCCGGTGGGGGGTGCGCTAGTAAGACTTGGTGATTCTCTAGCACGTGTAAAAATTTCGGGGTGCAGCATCCCATAGGGGCCAAAATATGGTCTTTCAAAAAATGCACTTTGGGTGGGTACAATTCAACATCGAGATCTCCAAGGTCACTGGACCAAACTTCACCGGACTTGCTTCGCCTAACGCAGGAGGAATCGCGGTAGACGGAATAAAAATCCGATTTTGAATATCTTCATCCATTTCGAAGATATTCGCCACCGAACTTCGAAGTCGTCCGAAATCGGGCTAACTTTTGCATGTTTTTGGCCCGTGAAATTTTTTTGGGGTGTGCCCCCAAAATTTTATACCGGCATTATAAAATTGGGCTTAGTACTGACCATTGTGCAAAATTTCACGCCGGTCGGCCCACGCATCTCGGAGATCTTGCGTTGACAAAAAAATTTGTAGCAAAACATAAACAACCTAGAAATTTGGGGCAAAGCCCAACGTGAGTCCGCCCGGCGCCCTAAGTCCGATTGGTGGAAAATTAGGGGTGGGGGTAAAATTTCCTCGGCACCAAAGTCACGTGGCCCGAACTCAAATGCATTGGCATATGCCAAATGCGCATTGTCGACTTAGGGTAGGTCAAAATGAGCGCTTATAACTTTGTTCGTAGTGGAACGAATTTCACAAAATTTTTTTTGTTCAACATCCAAAGGATCCTTCTCGTCAATGCCGTTTAGATTTTGTCGCTCTCTTCATCGGTTTCAGAGATATTCGCGGTCAAAATCAAAAGTTGTCATAAAACGTACTAAATTTTGGACATTCTTTGCCTCCCAAATTTTAAGGGGGGGCGGTGCCCCCAAATGTTGTACGTGCGTTACCACCCCAACCTACAGGCACATCAAGCGCCAAAGTTTTGTCGGGCTACACCCCTTAACTCCGAAGTTATAAGCGCTCCTTTATTACATTTTAAGCCAATTTTTGACTTCCTCTCAAAAAAATTGTAAGGGGGGCCCAGTCCTCGGTGGGGAGTGCACTAGTAAGACTTAAGTCATTTTCTAGCGTGTGTAAAAATTTGGGGGCGCAGCACCCGTTAGGGGCCTAAATATAATCTTCCGAACTATTTGACTTAGGGTAGGTCAATATGAGCCATTATAACTTGGTTCGTAGAAGACCGAAGTTTACACAATTTTTTTGTTCAATGCGGAATTAACCGTATTTGATAATGCCGTTTACCGCTTGTCGATATCTCTATCCAGTTTAGAGATATTTGCGGTCAAACTCGAAAGTTGTCGTAAAACGTACTAAATTTTGGACATTTTTGCCCTCCCAAATTTTAAGGGGGGGCTGTGCCCCTAAAAGTTGTAATTGCGTTAACACCCCCACCTAGAGACACGTCAAGTGCCAAAGTTTCGTAAAGCTACACCCCCTAACTCCGAAGTTATAATGGCTCATTTATTCCATTTTAAGCCAATTTTTGACCCCGCTTTGAAAAAAGTTCTAAGGGGGCGCCCGTCCCAGGTGGGGCGTGCGCTAGTAAGACGTGGTCATACTGTAGCGCATGTAAAAATTTGGGGGCACAGCACCCCCTAGGGGCCGAAATATGGTCTTCCGAAAAATGCACTTTGGGTGGGTACGATTCAACATTGAGATCTCCAAGGTCACTGGACCAAACTTCACCGGACTTGTTTCGCCTAACGCAGGAGGAATCGCGATAGACGGAATAAAAATCCGATTTTGAAAATCTTCATCCATTTCGGAGATATTCATCGCCAAACTTCAAAGTCGTCCGAAATCAGGCCAAATTTTGCATGTTTTTGCCCCTGAAATTTTTTTGGAGTCCGCACCCCTAAATTTTGGACCGGCATTATAAAATAGGGCCTATTACTGACCATCGTGCAAAATTTCAAGCCAGTCGGCCCACGCATCTCAGAGATCTCATGCTCGGAAAAAAAATAAATAAAAAAAACATCATGCGTAAAACATAAGTCCGCTCCGCAAGCTATCGCTTTCGGGCGGACTAAAAATCAGATAATCTCTGTCTCTACTATCGCTACAGTTGTCGTATACTAATTTTCAACTTTTACTGCAAATTACTGCAATATTACTCTTCAAATATGAGCGTACTATGAAAAGACTGAAACAAGGAAAAAAATAAGCATATAATAAAATAATGAAATAATACTGCACCGCTGAAATGAGTCACATGACCGCAGATCTGCAAGCTGATTGGCCGACAGCTCGGCAGCACGTTTGCAAGCTTGGCCAATCGGTCGGCACAAAATACTCGCCTTATTCTTGTAGAAATGTTCCATCATTGCATACTGGTAAAAAATACAAACAAACAGAAAATGAAACAAAATATAACATTTTGGTAAAATTTTTAAAATTAGGCTAAACTGGCAAATACTTACAAACTGTTTTTCTTATTCTCATCATCAGGTCAGTGCCTATATAGAATGGGGGGTGGGGCGTAGATGCCCCAAAGAGATTAGAAATTTCATCAGCCTGTCACTCCTGGAACACATTCTAAGATGTCAGTAGAGTCACAGATGTACCTCAGGCGTTCTGCTGCCCAGTATCGACAGAAAAGTAAGTAAGTAAGTAAGTAAATGATTTACAAAGTGCCAAAGTGTCAAAAAGAATCAGGGCGCAAAGAAAGAAGTATTAGTAAGTGTTTGGCTATATACAAACTATTCCAGGCCACATTCCTCAGAAAAAATACATTAGTGCATGACTAACCCTTTGTTATAACTGCAAAAACAGCGATATTTAAAACAGCACCATTAACAAATTCCAGATATAAATCTGTGGACAATATGACATATCATAGAAAAAACTAAACTATTTTGCTGTCAATTGGCTCACACTGGGCAACAATTAAATCCAAGAGAATTGATAAAAACGATAAGTGGTGTCAAACCTCAAATATGCGGACAAATCCGAGCACGGAAAAGTCATGATAGAGAAAGACGTCAAGAACAAAGTCAAAAGCTTTTCCACCGAACTTGAATGGAAACTCATTGTTCAACAAGACCTGCGATACAAAGCACATCAGCCACACATTACTTAGCTGGAAAGACAGTCAGACTTCAGACAGTCGGGCACACCCCCAAAAAACCCAGTCAGTTTTATTGAGCAAACCCACATAAAAACACACCCCAAAGACAACCCGAAACTTAATCTAATTTCAATTTCTTGTTCTAAGTGCTCAGTTATAGAAACTTAAAAAAACACAAAAACAATTTTAAAGAACATTGAGTTTAACCAGCAAAACCCAAAACCTGATAAAATCAACCAAGTTCGGCATTTTTAGAAATGAGCTTTTAAAACCCTTCAAGAGTAGCTTCACTACTTTGGTCAGCATATTAGTGCAAATACGGCTCCATGCTTTTTCCAGCTTCTTTGAAAAAAAAATAAATAAAGAACATGCATGGCTTGAGTTGCTTACTTGATGCAAAACCATAGAGAGGTAGTCAGATGACGATGGCGCCTGAAACTTTTCCATAGAGAGCAACGACGTGACTCGATGCGGCAGAGAATTGTGAATGGAATCAATCGTTGTAGCAATGCCGAATATCAGCACGACTGGCATCTCATTGGTGTGATAGCTTAGCACACATACACAGACAGAAATACAATAACTTGATGACGACTGACGACTTTCAACTGGCAGTACTGCAAAAACCAGGGTTTTGTTTTGGGTTTTTTAGGTCAAAACCAGTTTTCTGCAAAAAAAGCCCAATGCGACACATTTTGGAATTTCTATGGTTTTTCAATTGGCCAATTCATACGAGCTTCTGTTTGCTCCCCATCACATAAGTACCGATGTACCAATATTTGCAAATTGGTAGGTTTAAATGCTTCAAAAACTCAGCCATAATAATATATTTTATTACTACCAAATGGCGACCACAAGAAACAAGATTGGATTAAGTTTGAAGTGGGCATTTTGAGCGGGTTTTTCTTTTCAGATGAGTTTACCCAAAAACGCAATGGATTTTGTATATTTGCCCGACTATCTCAACCCCATCATCTGCACCACTCAGCAGACTGCCTACACCACAGCTCTGAAACTCAGCCGGATATATAGGCCGTGATGCAAAATATACGCTAGTGATCAAACTACATGAGCTTCAATACTGGATAAAATGTCTGGTAAGTTCTCTCAATCAAACTACATATCCTAATAGCTACAACATATTATGTGACCACCCACCTGACCTTCTAAAATAAAAGTTGGTACAATTTTTATTGGTGACTTCAGGAGCATTTGCACCAATTTTGGTTTATATGCAGCTTTTGACTTTCAAGTTAAGAACATGGATGGAATGGAAAGACAAACAGAAAAAGCACGGAATGTGGCCTACTAAGAAAACAAGCGTGGCTGCTGACTTGAAGACATTTACTGAAAATGTTTATCAAGTCCAAAAGTAACTAACCGTGGGCACTGAGCAGCATGCAATGTCTTCAAAGACAAATGCAGACCATAGGCTGCACATTTGAGACTAGAAAACTGATCTGTCACAAGAGTTTCCCAACAAGTATGTCTGTCTATAAATATGCTTTCAGCCATGGGAATTACTTTCAATCTGCAGTCCAATTACTAGGTATAGCCATAAAATTCTGGAACAACGCTCGCAAGCTCACGCAAAGCAAAGCAATGCAAGAAAACAAAAGCTGAAAACGTTAGTAATACACTAGGTACTAAACCGAAACCATATCTGAGGATACTATATGCCAATTACTAACACTTACCCACATATTGTGATCAGATCCTGTAGAACCTTGCTGCTGAAGCACTCAAAATCTTCCAGTACTATCACAACAGGAGGTCCGCCACAGTGACGGGCCGACTGCAAAACTTTTCCTTCCAGTTCCAACCCAGAAGATGAATCCTGCAGCCTCTTCACTGCAGATGATGTTGTATTTCCTTCCAAGTTATTCTCTGATCTTGAGTCCGTTGCATGCGAAGAACTGCTCTCGACATAAATGAGGGATTTCCGGGGTCTTCCCTGTTTCTTCGATGACTGCATCGACTCGGCACTTTCATCAGAACTACGCAAGTCTGTTTTCGTGGCAACGGGTGATGTGGGAAGTTTCGCCTGCGAAGGATTTTTGACCGGAGTTTTTGTCGGCGAGACAAGTAATGACACTGATCCCGAATTTCCGCTGAGGAATTCCTGACGTTCCAATACTACAATCGGCCGCTTCTGGACTGGAGATCTGGAAGGTGAGCCTGGTAAGGAAAAAGCTGTGCTTTCATTGGCCATGCTCGATTGTGTCTTTCCGGGAGAACGTTTCTCGGAATGTTGCCCATTTTCCAGTAAGGAATTAACCCCAGTGGGTGAACCAACCCGCTTCTGTAACTTCTGAGGTGTTGCACCACTTTGCAAGCCAGCTCTTAAGCATGATGGAGATGCTGGGTATTTTCGTGGAGATTTTTCTGCCACCGGTGATGCTGGGTATTTCCGTGGGGATTTTTCCGCCACTTGTGGTGGTGTGATGTTTGGACATTTTGCAGGAGTGCCAGCCGGTGTTCTCTGTGACGTCCGTTTCCGAGGTGAAGGCGGTGCACTTGCTCCAATGCCACTTTCTCGATGACTCTTCTTACTAGTACCAGCATCTGAAAATGAATCAGCCTGCACAACAAACCAACAATACAACATCAACAACAACATTCGGCATTCTAGTCAAAAGTTACTCCTTACTAAGGCTTAGCTCGGCAGCATTGTTTAATTAAGCAATTGATTGCAGGAATGCTGGTGGCTTGGCGTAGTGGTTAATGCGCTTTGTCTAATCAACAAAGTTACTCTACGTTGGGCCCGGTTAGTACCATGATCGGTGACTGTCTACGGGCAGGTGAACCATCTCGGTATGAAACCAGCCAGCTAAGTCGACTCAGCCTTCTACCCTTAGTGGAATGGTAAAATGAGTATCAGCTTTCGGGCTGAGTAGTAATAAGTGGTGATGGTTAGTGTAGTATTTGTAGCTGCCTAGAGGCGGATCTGAGGTTCAGATTGATCGGTCTGGTCCAAACATTGGCAGCCACCTGGCGCTCGTGCTGCTCTGACCAAATGAACCGGGTGAACTCTCGCAGTAGCATTTCACTGCTACAATGACAGCACCATAAACATTATCACGGCTACTACTATTACTAATACCATAATGCATTGCAGCTTCACAAAATTCAATGCTTCAACATGGACATCATGAATATTCATGTGCATCCCTGCAATCAATCAATGAATTAAACAATGCAAGGCTCCCTAATGCTGACCTCAACCTCAACTCCAATTTGCGCATTCCCTGACAAAAAAACTTTTGAGAATTACTGGAGCAGGACTTTTATCATTCATCTAGGTGCACAATAAGATATATGCTTGGTTTTTGCTTGACCAGCCATTAAATCTTCCATTTTAAAATTTTTTGCTTTCAAACTGCAGCAGCCCTGATGCCCTTGCCATCAAATCAACAGCTCTAAAGCACTAACAGGTGTCCCTGAGAAAATGGGACAGCAAAATAGCTATAGACTACAAGGTTCCGAGCCATCATTGGAAGTATGAGATTTTTTTGCCAAAAAAACTGAAGCTCTGAAAATGTCCAAATACAGCTCAAATCCCTGAAAGCCATAAATTCGACTGATTTAATCTGTGAAAGTCCAGGAATTAACTGCTAGAAAATAATGCAGTGTTGTAAACAGTTGCTGTGAATATATACCAGTGTTTGCTTCTTATCATTTGAACTGTTAAGTCTGGCAAGCATCGGCAGGAATATTGCTAAATATTACGATTATGATGAGTTGCTTAATTCATTTCTTTACTTAGTCTGCAGAAAACAATGTACAACGAGTTTCAACATGTCACTGCATGACAGTCAGTGCTTATTAGCAAGTACTGCTAAATAAAACTGTCAAATTTTCCTTGAAATTTAAATGCTTAGTCCTTAAATTTCAAGTTCGGAAATAAGTGGCAACCACAAAAATGTAATAAATCAATAGTACCGTACAAAAGACAAAAGATGGTGTACCAGCTGGTAGAGAGCAGAGTACCAGGTGACAATGTCAGACATACTGCAAGACGCCTTGTTAATAACACACTGTGTGCCAACGCCCTCATCATCATCAGCCTAGACACAAACCGGACAGTCTCAATAGTAGTAATCTAGACTTAGTAGTAAGAGTAGCAGCAGCACTGGTAGTAATAGTAAAGTAAAGGCAGTAACAGTAACAGTAAAGGCAGTAGTATTCTAGTAGAAGTACTAAAGGTAAAGGTCGTCAATTTGTATAGCGCATTGTCGCAAGCATGCGCACGCCTCTAATGCGCTTTCGTCACTAACCAGAGCCGCCTGCCACACGGCCACCGTGTGCAGCCTGCAGACACAGGCTGGCGCAGCGGCCGGCTAGGCAACCCCAGTCGGCTGTACCAAGGTCCCCACTTTCCGTAACTCATGTAAATGAGTTACTACTCATTTTACCGTCCCACGGAGGGTAGAAGGCTGAGTCGACCTAGCTGGCAGGCTTTGCACCGAGATGGTTTACCTGCCCGGGCAGTCACCGATCGCAGCACTAACCGGGCCCAGCGTAGAGTAACTTCGTTTCAGCCGAAACGCGTTACCAACTATGCCACGCCACCAACCAATAATAGTTGTATTAATAGCCATAGTAGTAGTGGCAGTAGTAGTACCTAGTAGCAGTAGTAGCACTAGTAGTAGGACGCCTTGTTAATAACACATCATCAATTCATCTAAATCTAAATTCAGTCTCAAGCATACCTTCATTAGACACTGATGCTGTTAGCAGCAGCTGCAGCCATGTATGTAAGAAGTAAAAAGAGACAGATCAGATATAGCATCCTGTAGCCTTAGTGCGTCATACAGTCTGCATTTCAATGTCCCAGCTTTTGCTGCTACTCACTGCACCTACTCACAGAAGGACGGTCAGGCTGAGTTGACCTGCAAAAAGTCCTGTATGGCTTGGTTACATACTAAAGACAGTAAACCCACTAAGTGGCCACCCATCTCAGTCTAACCTGGCACACTGTGGAGTAACTTTCTTGATGCAATGAACGAAATAACCGCTAAATCAAGGTAGCAACATACATGCCTAAAATATACCTGCTTGCCATACTGAAATAAATTCTAATGGCTAAATGCTTCCACTGCGTATGATATTGAGAATTTAACCGTTTTAATACGAGTGTGAAATTCATGAAACTGTCATACACTGGCTTCTCTATGCCTACTTTTATACACCGCTGGTCAGGATGACAAAACAAGGACAGTAAACAAACTGATTTACCTGCGATGACAAGCTTGGTACCAGCTGCAGAGCAACATTCAATATGGCCGACTTGAGCGCGTGACATTTACTAGAGTGGAGTGATACAACGTGAGGAGTAACGTTCTTCATGAGCAAACCATGTAGACTAGACAACATGGCTGCATGATCTGGCATGTTTACACCTAGAAACACACGTTCATGCTCTGTGTAATAGCAATAGCAATGATGAATGACAACGTCATCATGGCACTGGCACTGCGAGAGTTCACCCGACTCATTTGATAGATGCAGCATGAGTGCCAAATGGCCACCAAACTTTAAGCCAAGCCAATCAGCTTGAGCCACAGATCAGCATAAATTAGCAGCTACAATACTATGCTTAACATCACCATTCACCTGCATTACTACTCATCATCATCATCATCGACAACCGTGGGCTCAATGCCCGTTGGTGTCTGACGCCATTGTTACTATCGCTGCCCACCGCTGCCTATCTAGGGCAGCGTGGCTTAACTCCTGCAGGGTTGTCCCACA
>Ga0209367_1002566_pt1 | contig 24061 bp, 14 predicted proteins | sample WorMetLIZISLAND2_FD_187412 | JGI IMG/M metagenome (GOLD analysis project Ga0209367, IMG submission 187412) | Marine gutless worms symbiont microbial communities from Max Planck institute for Marine Microbiology, Germany - Olavius geniculatus... ... | reverse complement strand
GTCACTCAGACATGTTCGGAGTGTTTTGCTGCCCTTCGACAACTACGAAGCATACGTCGATCTGTGTCAAACGACGTGATGCAGTCGCTCATCGTGGCGCTGGTGTTTTCCAGGCTTGACTACGGCTTCGCAACTCTTGCCGGCCTTCCGAAGCATGGACAGGCTTCAGTCTGTGCAGAACGCTACTGCACGGCTGATCTTCAAAGCTTGTCGTCAGGACCACATTCAGCAGTTACTGTGCAGATTACACTGGCTTCGGATGCCAGAACGTATTTCGTTCCGGCTAGCAGTGCTGGTGTATCGCTGCCTCCACGGCTCTGTACCTGGCCTTAGATCTTCAGCGCGTGTCACACCTCGACGCACGTCGACGACTGCGCTCTTCGACTACATCAGCTCTGGTCGTTCCACGCACTGTGCGTTCTACCATTGGCGACCGCACCTTTCCAGCGACTGCTGCATCGGTCTAGAACATTTTGCCGGAGTCGGTCCGGTCGTCTCCGTCGTTGCAAGTTTTCCGCAGCAGACTGAAAACCGAACTTTTTGCCCAGTCTTACAGTCATGACTAACAACGTCTCATTGCACTGACTACTATTACGTGACTTCACTGTTTAGGTTTATTGTTACAACGTGTCCTTGTAGTCTTAGGACTTAACGCCACGCTAAAGTTAATTCGTCCTTCGTCATCATCATCATCAAATGTCGAGCAGACATCGAGCAAGCATCGAGCTGGCTGGTCTAGTTAACATACAGCCAGCTCGTCGAGCCAGCTTGATCGAGTAAACGGGGTATTAGTCAACAACTAAACCATGTTGGTTTAACTCAGTTGCTTTGTACGCGCCTTTCGCAGTCGGTTTAAATCATTTTCTAGCCACTTACCTACTGCAAACATCTCCATCATTCACGAATCGGAATACTTCTAAATGTTTGTCAGCGATTCCTTGTAGCTACACAAAATAACGTAATGCTACGGTAATTAATGTTTATCATTCTGAACTTTCTCGGATTCAATACGATGTTATCATTGAGTGACGTCATAACTCAGCAAATAAGCCCCTACGGAGTGCGGCAAAAAGTAGCCCCCTAAAGTTTTTCGCTGTTTTCTCAGCAACCGTTTGGAATTTTATCCTGAAATTTTACAGCTTCATTTCCTAAAACCACCTTGCCAGAACTGCCAAGCTTTGAAACATTGATTACAAATAGTAGGTTTACGTTCATGGAAATGTATAATGGTTGTTCTAATCAGTTAGTGGCATATTTGCGTGTTTTAGACATCTAGTGCATTTTTTAAATTTCCTAGTTTAGGTTTTATTGTATAACTGTATGTGTATTTTATGTGTATATGTATGGACCTCGTTGTCTGAAATAAAACTTATGTATGTATGTACAATGTATGTAAAATGAGATTCTGTTGAAAAACGACAAAGTTATAGACTTTTTAACATAAGTTTGCAGTAAGCCTCTAACATAGCACCCCACACGCGATAGTCCATTGGGTTAGGCCCTACATTCGGCGAATTGGAGGCCACCGGTCCCTTGGGACGAAATCTGGACAGTTGGCTCGCAGCCCGTTCCATGCGCTGTGTGTGCTGGTGCGCCGTCCTGCTTGAAAATGAACCTGGTGGGCAGCCGGCGATTGCTTTAAAAGAACGATAATGAAATAATAATTTATAAACAAAATAAATTACTGTTTATTAAAACGTCACTGTGGTAAAACCTGTGTTTGAAAATTAAATAGCATTGTTAGCTTGAACAAATCGGTAGGCGGTCATATTAAAGTTTATAACTGTTTTGTTTTTCAACCGAATCACACATTACTTGGCAGTGAGATGTAGAAGGTTTCTCTAAGGAAAGCTATAAAATTTCAAATTAAAATCCCAAACGGTTGCTGAGAAAACAACGAAAAACTTTAGGGGGCTTTATGCTGCACCCTGTAGATACAGAGTGATCCGAGAAAGGCCTATAAGCCACCCAGAAGTTTTAATTAACTGCATCTTTTTCACGCTTATGCAGCAAAAGTTTAAAGTATTAAAATCTTTGCACCTATGTAGGCCTAAATTAGCGACTCTTCACTGTAGCCTAATCGTTAAAAATTAATGATTTTTGGGCCCATCGTTAAGCTGAAGCTTAAGTGTCTAGCCCCTTGCTATATACGGTTGTCGTCCGTTTGTCTGTAACGGACGTATTGTCTAAAACTGGGGCATACAAAATTTCAGCCATCTACATTTTCAAATTGGGGGTTGAATGAAGAGGGGGTAGGAAAAAAGTGCAGTTATCAATGGAAAACTGGCCATATTATCTCGGAAACGGTGCGAGATACGGCCTATTAATCACTAATAGGAAGTGGCATACCCTACCAGGTACGCCGTCAGATTACATGAAAGTTATTGATGTTGAAGGCCGTTACGCGATATTGTGGCTAAACGGTGCAAGTTAGGGTCTAGGTAACTAGGTTGCTATTGCTCATATTACCAGCAGTGGTAAATATTACATATGATAAGCGTGCAATCACGTTTTGTCTCTTCATAATTTGTGATACACAACATTCCATCTAGTGGTGGTTTACTGCAGTGTTTTTCAACCTTTTTGCTGCCGCGGAACCCTACACAAGCGCGAAGGTCACTCACGGAATCCCATGAATTGATCCGTGAGTCCAGCGACGTACGCGAGGATGAAGCTGCGGAGTGTCTACAGACTCATTTGCCTAGCAGAGCAAAACCCCTATGAGGACGAGAAAGCAAGCAAAGATGACCAATATTAAATTTGACCACATTAACAGGTAGAAACGTTATTGTATTTAACGTAACATGAGGGCGAGGCGATCGTCGACGGCCGCTTAGCCCCCGCCGTACCAACTGAAATAATTCATCATGTAAATGTCCTCGTTAAAGATACGTTTTTTAAAATTTTGCTTAGAATAGTGTTTAAAAAATTGAATTCATTAAGTAAATGGTCAAGCGATTTCGTAACCATAGGCCTAACCCTAATCAATGCGTTTTTTCTTTTTTTCATCTTTATTTGCGACAATACACTCATCCTCGGAGTTGAGTAGCTTAATGTCGTGCGAAGAAAGCCTGCGCTCCTAAAAATGCAAATATGCCAAGATTACTAACAGCAAAAATGATTTAACAGAACTGGTCTATGCAAAAATAAACGCGTAAAAACGCAATTTCGGACAAAATATTTCATGATGAGTATTTCTACGACGTTGTTTGGCGAGATTTCGCACGCTAGCTTATTTTTTACTGGCCAGCTGCGGAACCCTCGGCAGATGCTCGCGGAACCCTGAGGTTCCGCGGAACCCCGGTTGAAAAACACTGGTTTACTGTTTTACATTGCAAAGATGATCAGCAATATGGTTGCATTTCATTAAATCTAAGAGAAATGTACGGTATTTTTGCCTGCATAATCTCTTTGCAAATGAATGCTGCGTTGATTCACTATACATAATTAAATTGTGCCAGCAAAGCAGAGCTCCTACAGGTCTTCTGTAGCAAAATCCCGTACTTTTTTCAGTCATGGAATGACAATTTCCCCGACCTTACCAAAGCAATAACCCCATCGCACAAATGTTAGAAATGGTACACTATATCATAACTAATGAAACAGCACTAATGGAGCAATATGCAGAGGCCCTGGTGGAGTCCAGGGGGGCAAAGCCCCTCTGAAGCCAAAACACGTCTAGCTTCTAAAGCACAAATTTGCCATGTTAATATTTGAAAACACAAAAAATGAGATGTCTGCATGATCCAATATCAGTTTTCCAGTCTTTTCAAAAATAACCCTTCTCCCTGACCAAAACATTCAGACTTTTTAGTTTCCCCTGACCCGTAGGAACCCTGGTAAATATGTCAGAAATATATCTCGTTACTTTCTTTAGTGTTAGTTGCTGGATGCTTGTTGGCCAAATAATAGCTAATGGGTTTGTACAAAAAGCTGAAACAACAACTTCCAGTTTTTCTAACCTGTAACTACAAGGACTAATAAAATTGGCTGGTTAAGCAAAACAATTACATTCAACAAGACACTTTTGCTTCCTAGTAGGTTTCAGGCTTCCATTACATATAGTATCAGCCAAACTTTCGATAATTGCCATTAAATGCCCTAACGTGGTAGGCTTCTCTTATGAGTCTTATGGTGAAATCCTAGGCTTAAAAACTGCCATGCTTCCAGTTGCCATCTGCCAAAAAAAGTAAACAGGAAACTGCATTTTATCTTAATGACCAGCTGTAAGTTATACAATTTCACCCTCCCCACACCCAGATACTAACAAGACCATTTGCAAACAGTTTTGTTTCAATATTCACTTAGAAAGAAAATCCACTGGATGTGTTGTTGAGTGCAATAAAAAGCATAGGGATGGACAGCAACTGGAAGGACAGAAATTATGTGTAAGCCTGATGAAGTTAACAACATACAACTCGGGGACAGAAAATACATAATATGACAATTATTATATTCTATATACATACAACATGTACAATAAAATTCAGCAGAACCAATGCAAGATAACTATACTGATAATTGAAAAAAGAAAAATATGTCTGAAACAGCTGATATGGCAAAGTAACAGCAGCAAATTAAAAATCAAAAGAAAAACAAATGGTTATTCAAAGCATCTGGTACATGATGCTAAATCAGTTACCCACCAGTCAGATTCAGATGCAAAATACAGCAGCACACAACTGAGTGGTCAAACAGCAAACTGCCTCGTTACAGTAACTATTTTACATCAGAAATAAAAGAAACGGCTATTCAAAGCATCGAGTATCATGACACCATGACTCAGTTGCAGTCCACCAGTCAGAAAAAAATACCTAAAGTACTATAGCAAATAATTCAGCAGTCAGAAAACAGAAAGCTGAGCAGTTACAGTAATTATTTTGCCACTGTCCAGTGCAGAACGACACAAAGCTAGGCTACGATGCAGTACAAAGGAGTACACAATAGTTCAGAGACACAAAGTTCACTTAGATGTTTTCTTCGCTTTCACTACCTTCAGCTTCTGAACTTTCGGCTTAGCTGATTTCGCGGCCTTGGGTTTCTTGGCAGCTGCTGGTTTTGGCGCCTTGGTCGGTGACTTTGGTTTCTTCGTGACCTTTGGCTTCTTAACCTTGGCCTCCCCAGCTACAGCAACCTTCTTAACAGCAGGCGCCTTCTTTGGTTTCTTTGCGGGTGAACCGGCCGCCACTTTGGGTTTCTTCGTAACCTTCGGTTTCTTCGCGCCGGCCGCCTTGGGCTTCTTGCCTGCTTTCATCTGCTTTTCGGCTCCGATGCGGAAGCTTCCAGCAGCGCCAGTTCCCTTAGACTGTTTCAGCGCCCCGGACTTGATGCCCGAGCGTAGCGCCATCTTGAGGTGAGCATTGACAAGCTTGTCATTCTGGTCGAGATGGTACTTCTGGACAATGTACTTGAGAATCGCCAGACGAGATGAACCGCCACGCTCCTGTCACAGAAGACACACTAATATTCACCAACTGATAGAAATATGAACAACAATGGTTCCTACTACTCTGCAGAGTTATTTTCCCTGACTTTCCAGGACAAATGAATCGTTTTCCCTGAATAATCTGTTCACACAAAATACCAATGCCAGTTTTCAATTGCTTGCAATCACACTAGAAACAAGGGTGGAGAAGAGGATTTAAAAGTGGAGATACAAATAAGCAGCGAGAAGAAAAAATTTGAACCATTTTACGCAATCTGCGTACAATGGTTCGATTTTGTCTGCAGTTTTGTTAACTTTTGCACCTTGGTACTTTGACTTTCCCTGATGCTCTGATTTTTCCATGACTTTAGAATGTCACATTCCCTGACCGTAGGAACCATGGAACAGCGGAGGGTAGTAGGGTTACGAACGAGGGCAACTGCATCATCCCTAATTTTTGGGGAAAACTTGTGTAAGGAGCAAATTAAAAATACACCTTAACTGTGGCAGTCAGTGCAGAGTTCTTTGCAACTTCATGGCATAGTGTATTTTTCTAGTAATATGCTTTTGGAAATTAAAGTCAAGTAGTACCAGAATTAGATTATGAATGTTGGATGTTAATGCTAAAAACAATTTCAGTTAAACAAAATATGTAGGTTGTATAAATAATGCAAGTTACTAAATCTAAAGGCGATATCATAATTGTGAATGGAAATTAAGAGCGTAATCGATTTAGCAAAAACCGAAACCGGTTTATCTTCAGGGTAGAGTTTTCTGCAATCGATTAAGCTGGTTTCGCGAAACCAGGGTTAATTTTTGAAACCAACTCCGGAGCAGGTTTCGCTGGCGAAACCAGAAGCCGCTTGTTGATGTTTTATTTACTTATAGTTGAATTGTTATCACGTACAGGAATAAAGCTTCAACAGTAAGATGAATTTATTTTTTCAGTAGTAAAAAATTCGATCACCACGGGAACCATGACGCTCGCCATGTTTGTTTACAATCCTACCGTCCTACGGAAATGGTTTGGTGCAATCGATTTACACAGCAAAACCCAAAACCGAAACTGGTTTTCGTTTTTCTAAATCGATTACGGCCTAAGAAACAGGCATTTACTTGCACCTACAATAAATTACACCCAAGACAATTAAAACATTGTAAAATCGTGGCACAATTCAAAAGTTTGCAGCATGTGCACAAATTCAAGAAATTCACAATTGTTGCAATAAAATTTACAGCCTTATCATCCCCAAATTAATCTCCTTTCCCTCAGGGTTGATAGCAAACTGAAAGGACAAAAATTCAAAGATTTTTCAAGGACTTTCAAGAACCTAAAATTGCAGTTTTTCAAGTAACAAAGTATTGCTAAAAGGACATATACTCATGCTACATCAAAATTTAGAGCAAAATATACACAGTAGGAAGTTTTGTTAAGTAAGGAAGTGAACTGTTGAAGTGAAGTTGCATTATTTATACAACCTACATATTTTGTTTAACTATAACCAAGTAGTGGTGAAATGCCAAATTTTACAAGTATGCTATCTTCAAAATTTTAATATGCAAAAATTTCAAAATATGGAACATTCAAATTCAAGAACTTTTCAAGGACTTTAAAGAGCCTGGAATTTTTTTTTCAAAATTCAAGTAATTTCAAGGACTTCTGAAGGATCCTATGAACCCTGTTTCCCACTGGGAACTGCAGCTAATCTAATACAATAGTACAAAATCTATGTTAAAAGGACATTTCATCTTGTCCAACAGCTTAAGTAAGATGCAAGATTGTGACAAAGGCCACACACAAAAGTAACATCACAACAGTCAGCATTACTGATGTTTCAGCAATGTAGCCATCTTCTAAACCTCTGGGACTGAAAGAACAATACCTAGACCAGCCCCAGACCAAACCGGCACCAATACCAACAAATGCTGACTATTTATTCAACTAATACCCTTATACACCATGGCATAGACCTGATGATACAATTACCGGCTATGTATTAGCAAAGGACCCGCTATAGTAACCCTGTATACTGCTGAAGATGATTGTCCAATCAGCTTCACTATTTTATACCGGGATACTGTGGCTCATTGTATGGCCGGGTCGTTGGTAATTTGCGGAAATGCGGAAAGTAATTTGCGGAATGAAATCTGCGGAAGTAGGCTGCGGAACAATGGGTAATATGCAGAATGCGGAATGACCGATCGATAACGCCCCCGGCTGCACTCAGCATTTATTGCCACTAATTACCGAGCAACGTAGGCTACTGTACGTGATATCTCATGCTTAGATTAAAATACGCCGCTGTCATATCTCTTCTTTGTCATTTTAAATTCTTTTAAAATAATTTATTGATTGGTTGCTACTTGTTTAAATTATAGGCCTATGTTTCTAAACTGTTATGTTATTTTAATGTATTTCATTTTGATGTTTATTTCTTTATATTTTACTGCTAAATATTGAATTAAAATTAAATTTCATATTTATTTTTATTATTTTTTTCGTTAATTTAATCAAATAATCAACTACAATCGCTAATTATTGTGTAATTTATGCTTTAATGTATGAACTTCGGATTAATAAAAGCCTAATAGACAACGCCAAGTCATTTTACGTGAAACAGCAGTGTTACATTACTATAAGCCTAAATTAAAATACATTGACCATTATCATTGCAACTCAAGACATGCGAATTATATAAAAATGTATATACATACTAGCCCTACTTAACATAGTTGAAATAATGCCTAGTTTAATGAAAATTTAAAAACACATCAAAACAAAAAATTTCTACGAAAGTCAAATTGCCTAAAAAAAATAAAAACATCAAAATAAATGTACATATTAATGAAATTAATGCACCTAAGCCTAAACAGACAAAATAAATTTATTTACAGCACTAAATACAGCAATACAAATTACAAAAAAGAACTAGATACAGAAGTCACAGTTGTAATCATCGTTCTGATTTCGTAGGCCAACACATGTCTGGTGATATCACACCGAACCCAGTTTTGCAATGTTTGCGTAGTTTTCCATTGTTAGCTACAGCAATTCCGCACCATACATTCCGCAAATTACCAGCACGTCAAGCTCGGAAGGTTGGCAATAATTTGCGGAATCGCGCTGATCACATGATCATGCCCGTCAACCAATCATCTTCATTCCGCAGATTTCATTCCGCATTCCGCATTTCCGCAAATTACCCTTACCCTCATTTTACCTTCTGTACAGTCGTTCATCAATTAACATACATCAGTTCTTTCCGGCAGTACTCACGTCCGTACCGCCCCAACCAACTGCTGTAGCTGGTACCACTTCTGTACTGAAACGTATCTTCAAAAATTAAAAAAAATGTACGATTTGCATACAAAGCCAACGTCAGAAGATGCTAGCAATACCTTCAGATTGGTGAGAGCATCCTTGACCATGTCGGCGTACTTCGGATGATCCGCCACCTTCTTCGGCTTCGTCGTCGTCTTCTTCGTCTTGGCGGCCTTCACTGGAGCTGCAACTGCTGCGGCAGACATTTTCTCTCACGATTATGAATAATTCTTCACGATAACAACAACTAAACAACTGAGATTCCGTCAAAACAACAGCGATGAAACGGCGCTTGCATGTTCGGCGCCTTATAAAGCAAACGCGCGGACGTCATTGAGACACTCGCTGGATGACGCAGACACTCAACTTTCGCTGTCGTTTCTTGTGTTTCTTACCCAGTGATTTTGGCACTATTTTTCGCTTTAATATGTTCTTGATACACAGTATGATCGATGGTGGTTTACCTGGAAGGTGTTTTGTTTAACACAGCATGCTTACATTTTTGATTCCTGTCCGAGTTATGTTGTTATGTTCGTTTAAATCGAACACTTTCGTACAGATGATAAAAACTCGGTTAACTATGTCAACTTTTAAGCTCATTTAATAAATTTGGTGCAATTTTTTCGCAATGCCATTATTTGTGAGTCTTAACCAATGTATATTTTACGTACATGTGTTGTTTTTTCTTGAAATTTTTAACGCTAAGTTTTGGAAACATGATTCAAGTACAAGCACTGAAACACATGCAAAACTGCCCTACCGTATTTCAATAAAAGCATTCGACGAGGGAATTATTGTGCTAGTTGTAAAAATATAACTATGTATATGGCGTACAGCATTTGTCTACATTTAAAAAATGTTGATATATAATGGGCTAAAGACTAAACTAAATTATAAATGCATGTTTGACGGTGGGTTTTGGGCAAATGGGGTTCAGTTCGTTTTGACGGTGCCATAGCACATCTTTTTGTAACCACGTAGAAACGTTTATAAAATGTATTATTTACATATATTTTAGATGTGATTATACGCGGAAGAAAACGCCAAAAACAATTGCAGAAAATTTTGCTACGCCACTACCGGTATTTGTTTTGGTATCAAGGTTCTTACTAATTTTTCAAAGTCTGCTTTTGTTTCGTGACTGTGTAACCGGAAGCGTTTGTTGTTTTGTTTACATTCTTTTGATGGAATTTTGGCACAATAAATGAATAATGAACAGTTGATTTACTCTGCAAATTGTTTCAGTACAAAACACTTGATCGATGTTAAAGCAGAGACTTATGCAAGATTTAGGTAGAAATTGTGTAATTAAGTGCGTTCATTTGTGTCATTGTTGCATTGCTGTTATTGAGTGAACGAGAACGAGACTGAGGTCCGGTTTTTCCATCGCCAATCAAATCAAATTTGATCTCCGACTTACTGATCTTCGATTAACTTGATGTTTAGAATTGATCGTCGATCAACTGTGTTTCGTTTTTCCATGCATTTTCGATCTCCAATTACGTGATCAGCGATTAGTTGATCGGTCGTCAACCGAGCCTACTTTATGCCAATCTGATTGGCTGAGAGTGACCTCAATTTGCGGTGTTGTGCTAATGGGCATGCGCTGCGAGTGGAGGCTATAGGCAGTAAACGTCGTCATAGCAACGATATCAACGATACGTCTGCTGACAAAAATACGTTCTACCGCAAATCAAATTATACGGGAGCATGTATCCATTTTATTTCTCCACAAAACACTATGCACATGCCTGGAACTTCATTTTAATGCGTGAATTACCGTTCTGACCGGCGATGTGAAGCGATGTTTCTGGTGCAAATAAGCAACGAACTGCAGATCGCCACGTTTAATTGTCAATTATCTGACTTGATCCGCCAATATTCGGCCATCAACTTGATGGGAGATTTGATGGACGATCCGTCGTTAATTGGTGATGGAAAAACGGTTATTGAGATGATCTCAGATCAAGTACCAAAGTTGATCGGAGATCAGTTTGATCGGCCATCAAATGTACATGGAAAAACCGGACCTGATCTGATATTATCTCTATAACCGTTTTTATCGGCAATTAGCGACTAATCGTACATCATATCTACCATCAAGTTGATGGCCGAATATTGGCCGATCAAGTCAGATAATTGACGATTAAACGTGGCGATCCGCAGTTCGTTGCTTTTTCGCACTAGAAACATCGCTTTACTTCGCCAGTCAGAACGGCAATTAACGCATTAAAATTAAGTTCCAGGCATGGCGAACAATCACTACCGATCTGTTTATACTATGCATAGTGTTTTGTGAAGAAATAAAATGGATAGACGCTCCCATATTGATTTCCGATAGAACGTATTTTTGGCAGCAGGTGATAAGGATGATATCGTTGATATCGTTGCTATGACGATGTTTACTGGCTAACGTCCACTTGCATTGCATGCTGGGTAATTTAGCACAACACCGCAAATTGAGGTCACTGTCAGCCAGTCAGATTGGCATAAAGTAGGATCAGTTGACGGCCGATCAACTAATCAATGATCACGTAATTGGAGATCGAAAATGCATGGAAAAATGAAACACAGTTGATCGACTATCAATTCTGAACATCAAGTTAATTCACTTAATTGGAGATCAGTAAATCGGAGATGGAAAAACCGGACCTAATAGCTTGATGTGCATTTGTTATGTTTTTTTGGCACAATTAGATGCACTGCTGGCCGATCTTCGGGTGTCTGTGCCAGCCCAGCGATTGTTATGTCAAGAAAGTGATGTGAAACACGAGAATTTGCCATCCACCAGCATTTCTACCCAGTCCCCAACTCGCTCGCCACATGTGAGTTTGTCTGCAGTTAATTAGTCTACAGAAATATGTAATTTTGATTTTAGATATTTTGTTGGTACTACTGAAATTGCTCTGTGGTGGTATAATATTTGGTAAACAATCTCATCATCATTATAATTTTGTTTAACACCCACTTACACACGATACAGCAGACTTCACAAGTTCAACAACAGTTATTCAGCGCCTCTGTAGCTCTGCATATTGGCGCTATATAAATATGATTAGTATTAGTATTAGTAGTATAACAGTTTGTGATAAATGTGTTAAAAGTTTCTTAAAAAGTGCTCGTGTCTACGACTGACAGATAGTTTCTGGAAGTCAGCTTCAATCAGCAGGGCCAGCATACGAGGATGCACGTGGCGCCAAACTTAGTTCTCAGTCTTGCAGTTTTATAGTTTGGGGTTTTTTAGAAACATTTTTCACATTGTTTGTTTACATCTTACTGTATATATCATTGAGGAAGTTATCTTAATGGTGTACTATTGTTGCTGTTGTTGTTGTTGTTGTTTTAAAACAGGTGCCAAATGGCGAGCTAATGGCCGTGACGAATCATGCGACAACGTCATCGCTTAGTTCTAATCTGCTTGAGCTGGACAGCTTACTTGAAGAACTTGATACAGTTGAGCTGTCGGATGATGGACTCAGGCTCTCAGACATCGGTTTGTTTGTTTTTCTTTGCTTACTTTTGTACAGAGGTGAAAAATATGTATAGTTCTAGTGGAGAAAGTATATATTCTACAGAGGCTAAGTCCATTGCATTTTTGAGTATATTTTTTGCAGTACTTGCCGTTAGTGAGTGATTAAGCCTGATTGAGCTTGCTTAGTTGTAGTATGACAGCTGGGTAAACTGTAAAGTGTCGTTTGTTGAACTCATGGTTACCAGTAGTTGCAATATCAGTTACATTGTCTGGATTGCAAGATCTGTCAACATCCAGTCAGGAATGCTGTCATCCGTCACTGTTTTGAAGCTGTTGCTTGAGTAACAGGAATGGCATCTGCCTAAGTTACATTATGTAATTTAATTTTTGTGCAGCGACCTAATCTGCAGTAACTCTGGCAAAGTAAGCAAACTAAAGAGAGGTTGGTGGCTGCACATGTATTATGTTATGCATAAAAAGTCCTACTGAAACTGTCTCAGAAACTCTGTCAGCTAATCTAGGATTTGGATGAATGATGATATATGCCAGTGATGATGACTAAGGCCCACAGTTTTCCGCAGTAAATTTTGCCAAATTCCGTGGACCAGTTTGCAAAATTCCTTGGCTCATCATGGCAAAATTGTCCAAATTCCGCAGCTTACTGCAGCCTTCCATTTATGCATAAACTAAGCTTTGTTCCGTTTAAAAAAATTCAGTTTTTGGATGCTGGCATGGCGCTCAGTTATGCTAGCAACATACAAAAGAAATTATCGATTTTTTTTTTCTTTTCAAAAGTGCAATTTGTCAATTAGTTGTATTGTGTTAATTTACAGTTGTGCATATGCGATGGAAATTATTAGTAGGGATGCAGTTTTAGGCAGCTTAGTTTGATTTTTACGCGCGAAAGCAGCTACTGCTTTCAGCGCGTCTTAGCCATCGCAATTCTGTTCGTCCGTCTCTTTGTCCATCTGTCTGTCACACGGGTGGATCAGTCAAAAGCAGTGCAAGCTAGAATCACCAAATTTTCACTGTTGGCTGCCTGGAATACTCTAGTTTCAGGAACCGTATAGATTTTCCATAAATTCAAAGGGGGTCACCCCGAACGAGGACGCTAAATGTGAGGGGGGTGGGCAAAATTTGCGATTTTTGGCCAGTAAGTCGCTGTATCTCAGTAACGGTGCGAGATAGGGCTTAGGTTACTATTAATCACTAATAGGAAGTCGTACACTGGCTCTCGATTGGCGCCGAATTCAGTGACCTTGAATGATCTTGAACACCGCAATAGGGAGTTTTATGGATTTTTTTGGCGATTTTGGGCTGCGACACGTCTATATGATTCACAAGGTGGAGCCACGAAACTATCACTATGTGCACTTTGGCATGACTGTAATAAAGGTGTCGTATTTGATCCCAAATTCCCGCAAATCTAACTCAAACAGTGATAGAAATTTTTGTTGTACGATTTCATTGTATTGTGAGCGCAATAATTTATTATTTAGTTCATTTCTGATGCACAGTATTTGGTGAAACGGCTTGCATATTTTACAACGTAATTTGTGACATTTTGTTCGATGGTGCTGCCACCTCAGGAATTGGTTTACAACGCCCAGCACTAATTAACGCTGATTGATTGCATTTATTGACTTGTTATGTTTTTACGCGCGAAAGCAGCTACTGCTTTCATCACGTCTTAGCCATCGCTTTTCTGTCCATCCTTCCGTCTGTCTGTCCGTCTGTTCATCTCTCCGTTACATGGGTGGAACGAGATAGGGCCTAGGTTACTATTAATCACTATCAGCCAATCAGCTGAATTCAATAACCTTGAATGACCTTGAATGCCAAAATAGGGGGTTTTATGGATTTTTTTGGCGATTTTGGGCTGCGACACAAGTGTATATCATTCACAAGGTGGCGCCACGCTACTATCGTTATGCGATCCAGATAGAGAATTTGGTATTTGTATATTAACTTAGCGTGAACACCGCAATTTTCAGCTAAACTACTGAACCGGAACTGCTATAGTCTTTCGCGCATCTCGAGAGCATTAGCTCAAATTTCTTGTTTTCCATGACATAGTTTGTTTAAAGCCGATGATCGTACTAATTATCATGTCTTATTTCTTAACTTTTGTAAAAATTTTGCGAAATTTTGCGGCAATATCAAAATTCCGTGGAAAAAAGCAAATTCCGCTGCAATTTCCGTGGCTCGGCTCGAAATTCCACAGCTTGCGGAAAACTGTGGGCCCTAATGATGAGTGATAAGCAGCTGATGTGTTTTTTTGCAGTTTCATCTAACAACAGTGTTGTCAAATGTCCGGAGTTTCAGGATAATTTACTAGCGAATGAGGGAACTGAGATCAGGTTTTGCTGACATTTAGATATTCACAGATTACAAGCTTGCATTAATGTTGTTAATGTTATTGGTAACTGTGTATGAGTTTCTATTTGAATGACTATCATCACTATGGTGCCAGCACTGCAGGCTTGATCAAATCCTGATTTTTTAATAAAAATTGTGATTTTTTAATAAAAATTAAAATCATCGATCTTTTGGATTCAAATTAGATTTTTTAGATTTAAATCGATTTTTTGGATTTTTATTAGATTTTTACACTGTTCGATGCTGTCTGTGATAACCAATGTGTTACCTTTATTTGTTTAGTCTGTTGATGACAGTAATTGGTTTTTATTATAATTTCTTTTTTAGAAAAAAATTACATGTGTTATTTTTTACGAAGTGTTTAGAAAGCCAACAGTCGGCTTTTTAGCACAAAGGCTAGGGGCCGACTGTCGATTCAGTTAGTGTAAGAATGTTGTTTGGTAGTGCTCTTTGGTGACTTAATATAATTGGTGCTTTAGACTATGGTGATCTGTGATTATGATTACATAAGCCCCTAAGTGATATAATATGATGCCATTGTTGAATTTTTCATTAATTTTTCTTTCAAACAGTAATAATGCATGTGGTAAGACGACTCAGAAGACATTGCAATTTATTGCAACCATAACCACAGCAAGCCACAGCTAAGTAATAATAGAAACGTCAACTATATATGCCACAAAATAATATCAAAATATCAACCATTGTACAGACATGCTGCATATTATCAATACAATTGGTACAGGAAATAAATACGAGGTTAATAAGAAAGCACTTGATTAGACTATTGGTATTATAGCAGATCCATGAAAGTAGGCCTGTGAAATTCTTAATTAGATTGATAGCAATAGCAACAGCAAGCTCAGAAGATTCAGAGCAGATAGCAAAAATCGCCCTTTTATTTTTTCTGACTTTTCACTGCAGACAGATAGCATTGAACCCCAGAAAACTGACTGTTGGCCCTCTAGGACACAGCCTAGAGAGCCGACTGTCGGCTGTAGACACGTTGTATTTTTTATTGCAGCCTGGCAAAGGACTATTTACAATTTTAACCTGGTGATGCATTCTAATGTTTGGGAATCTTTATGGGGCTGCAAGTTGTCAGACTTTTGAGGCAAATAGTAGACAATGATGAAGGCCACAACATTTCAAATACCTGTAAGCATGCTGATTGCTAAAAGTAACTACCATAACAACATGAACAATTAGCAAGAGTCAAGGCCAAGTAATTGGCAATGATAACTTTGGTAAAATCTATCAGGTTAAACTAACTTACCAGCCCAGATATAACCAAATATTAATGTAGTCAACAAAATAAATTGAGTTAGCAAGCACTACAATGCACTAAATACCAATAATAGACTGCAAACTGAAAACAGCCATCACATTTACACAAAATTTGTAGTTTTATATACAATGATTTAAATCGTGATTTTTATTGTTAATTTAAATCATGATTCAAATCAATTTAAATCACTTGATTTAAATCACATCAACCCTGCAGCACTGTGTCTTTTTCCGCCCTGCTGAGGGTAGGAGGCTGAGTTGACCTGAACACCCAGTAGGTTAGCAAATTTCTCATATTTTTTCTACCAAGTGGCAGCCTGTGATAAGATCTGAACTACAGGCTGAAAGTTTAAAAGTCAGTATTCTGACCAGTAACCACTAGAGCACTTCACCTGAAAGATTCATTTATGAGTTCGTTGTTGTTGATTTGCAGAGCATCAAGTGCCACACAAGAGCTGGATCAGTTGATGGGTTCACTGGCTGAAACAGAGGTTGCTGGGCTCTTACTGTTTCTGCTAATATTGCTTAGTAATGGGAGATTATTTTGTAGAATCAATACTAACACCATCACATTTGAGGGACTCTTTGTAGCTTGGGGACTAACTGCATAAAAACTGGCTGGCCAGTCAGGCAAAAATGAAAAGTATTAATAGTATCACTAGTATGGTAGTAGTACTTACTAGTGATTATAAAATTTGTAATTATTTTCTCTTTTTTGTTAGATTATTTTTCAGATATAATAACTGCATATGTAATTATCTTCACAATTAATTTTCTTACTGGGACGTTGCATTTTTGCTATAAATAGGTTTGTTTAATACCATTTGTTTTCAGATGTTTTCAAGCACCAACTGATAAGCCATCTTTCTAACCAAGCTTTTATCCAGCTTCTTGGTCTTGCGATCGGCGCTTCTGCCTCATCAGCTAATTCTCAGTTCTTCATACAAATTGCATATTATTTCTTTCGGCCATGTTCTGCTAACGTGTTAGCTGGTTCTTTAGATGAAATGGACAGTTTTTCATCAGTGAGCATGGCTATTTCAGCCTATCTCAGCCATCACGTCAGACCTCGGGAATCTACACGTCACCTCTGTTCTTCAGCTGTACTGCTCCTGCCGTTTGGACCTCTCTTAACACTGGCACTTTATGTTCTAGCTCTCTAGCTCTGTTCAATCATAGATTAAAAACATTTATCTTCCATCAAACATTTAGGCCTATGTTGAGCCGCGTTGGTTTTTAGTCAGCTCATCGGCTGAGGTGTGTATGTCGCTTGTATGGAATGTATGGAAACAGGTCGACGATTTATTTTCGCTTCAGATAGCAAGCTTTTTCGCTGTTTGTTTGAGTGTGGTGATGATTATTTGTCGACTTATTTCGCCTGTCGTTGTTTATAACAAATCTGTCTTAGTGTTGCTGGAGTTCGTCTATCAGTGTGTCTGCATATCACTGTGCTTCCGTGTCTTTGTATTGTTAACTGTACCAGTCTTGGCGTGGCTAGGAGTTGGTCTGTAGGTAGCAGTTATACTAATAGGGCTTACGTTATGTGATAGTATTCTCTTTACCTGTAGTATGATGTCAGGCATCAGACCATAGGTGATTGCCAATCGTAGGTGTAGCTGTATACCTAGCCCCGCTTCACTTATCATGCGAGTTGAATAACTATTGTTATTGGTTAGTTATGATGAGACCAAGCAATAATTAGATTGTCGTTCAGTGCGGGCACGAAACGAGCTGTTTGATTACAGCTGCGCCCTGATTCTTTCTGAGACTTTGGCGCTTTATAAATCATTTACTTACTTACTTACTTACTTAGTTGTTGGTTTGATGCTGACTAGAATGGTCTGGTGTGTATGGTACGTGTGAATACCTAGGCTATATGGCCGTTTGTATGGCTTTGGTGATGGTGATAGGGTATTTGTGTAGACCCTAAATGTGGAGTTTGATAGATGGGGAGGCCTTTGTGGATCCTTAGAATGGCGTATCGAAGGGAGGAGACCCCTGTGTGAGCACAGATTATGATATTAAGCCCTTTATATGTGGCTTAGTTATGTGTATATTGCTTGTGGTTGTTTATCATGTAATATCCGTTCTATTGAGCTATTCGTCAGTTTATATCTTAGTTTATATCTGTTTATGTCAGTTTATATCTGACCTTAGATAGGTCGATGTGATATCTCGTTTTATTGCCAATCATTTACTTTTTTACTGTGCTGTTAAGGTGCTGGTCGGTTTATCGGATGAAACAAACGGTTTTCCACCAGGAAGCCCAGCGGCCAGTCAGCCATTGCTGCCACTGATGCCTTCACCAGCGACTTTGAAACAGAGGTCCGGTGGCAACACAAGCAATTTGTCGATGTTGCTGGATGCACTGGATGAGAATCTGACAGAACAGGGTGTGATTGTCAAGCCACAGGGATGCTGTGAACTCTGCGCTAAGCCAGTTATTGGTCCAGTCAGTATTGTTGTTCATTCACTATTACTGTTGTTTTTGTCAACCACTTGCACAGAATTGTGGGCTTTAAAATTAAACAGTGTGTAAATTGCGTTTATTTTGGTCCAGTTCAGTTTTCTTTTGTTTGTATATTTTTGCTGTGGTGTCGCTGTTAAGATAGTGAGTTGTGACAGCAGTTGGTAAGACTTGATTGATTCGTTGTAGAGCAGTCAAAGCGTTAAGTACTTTAACATGTCAACACACTGCATTAATTTTTTTGACATATGCGTTAATGCATTAATAACAAATCATTAATATTGCAGGGGGCACTGAATTTGCAGGACCTGAAAATGACGGAGCAGGAAAAAATGACTAGAAATTGCATACTTACCTGGAAAATGAAGGACCAAATTGCACTTTGTCATCTGAATATTATTATTATTTACTCTATTGATGGAATGGCAACAACAGTTTAATCATTTGAATTCATTGAATCATCAAATAAATGCAGCTTAGCAAAATACTGGAACTCCTGCTTCACAGAATTTAGTAAATTTATGTAAGTACGTTGATGTTTTTAACTCGCATTAATTTATTAACGCGTTAAGTTGGCGCGTTAATTTGACAGCTGTAATTGATTAATTGACTAATTGATCTAGATCATTATATCCATGTTCGTTTGCTTGGCTTAGTTTAGACAGGTGTTAGTTTAATCCTGTTAGTGCATTTTTGCTTTGTGTTCAGATGGTGACAGCCTTCAGTAAGACGTGGCATCCGGAGCACTTTGTCTGTGTCTCCTGCGGTGTGCAACTCAGCACTGGTGACTACGTCGAACATGATTCTCAGCCTTACTGCCGGCAAGATTACCATCTGCTCATCTCACCCAAGTGCGAAGCTTGTGCCAGACCAATCTTGGACGTTAGTTTTGTTGTGTACGGTGTTTCGTAAAAAACATTTTTCTTTTTCTCATTATTCAGTTAAGTGATGATCCATTTGCACGAAGTTTTTACAAACTGTAGCCGAAGAAATGCTGATGCAAGATGTATCGACTAAATACTGCAAATATGGCGTTTGTGATTTTGAACACCCCCCTTAACGTGCAAACTAAATGTGTGAACTAACTGCTGTTAGTTAAATATTCTTTGCTAGTCGTGATGTATTGCTGACGTCGTAGTGTGTCGTGACAACACACTTGCTTGTTGCAACTGTTGCTGACAGTTGCTGAATAGCTGCTTGGCTTTGATGGTAAACTTTATCTGTTCACTAATGACAAACTGTTGAAGTTTTACCTTTGCAGTTGCAAAAAAAACATCCAAAATGATCATTCTAACACACTTGTGGGGATAGCCTGACTTTTGCACCTTTCAGCAAGACAGAGCACCAGCACACAGAGCTTGCGAGATGGTTGAGTTTCTGGCTCGCGAGAAACCTGACTTACCAGCCAACATGTTGCTTAGTGCTGACACGATGAACATTTTTCATCTGCGAACCCGACGAAGTTTATCATGGAAGCATGGTAGCATCTCAAAGCAATGGATAACACTGGTTGTGTGTGTAAATGGTGTGCAGAAATGTGTGATGGCGGTGGGTCGGACGTGGCACCCAGAACATTTCTGTTGCACCTTGTGTCATCGCCAGCTGACTGAGAATGATGATTTCTTTGAGAAAGATGGACTCATTCTTTGCCGGTCTGTTTATTCTCTGCAGCATTTGTTTTATTTATTTACTTATTTAAATTATTCTGGTTTATCTATTTTATGTTCTTACTGCATTTGTTGACTTGGCCAGTCATTTACTTCTACGAAATTGTTTGATTGTTTTGCAAAACTTAACGTAAAGCCATATTTTCGTCAAAATCAGGCATTAGTTTCATATAATTATAAAGCTTAAATCAAAATATAGTATAATTATGCCAGGTAAAATGTCTAACTGAGAGCTACATAAATTGTGCGAGTGAGTTTGACCATGGCCGTGGACCTTTAAGATGTGTTCACAGTGACAGATATGCAGTGAACTGAAAAGAAGTGATATTGTTCTGCTGTTTCATTTTAATTCAGATCCGTTTTTTTGTCTGTTCTATATGCACTATAAATCTGTTTCACTCTTATCCTACTTTTGCTTTAATTCTGACTTATCAATTTAATTTAAATGTTGTTGTATTTTACTGGTTGATACAGAGGTGATTATATGAAGAAGTTTGCGCCGCCGTGTTTCCGCTGTATGCTGCCAATACTTGATGACCACACGAGTGCTTTTGGTCACGACTGGCACCTGCAGTGTTTTGTCTGCAACGTATGTACACTAGACTGTAACTCAATAATCTATAGTAAATTGCACTTGCGAGTGGGTGTTTTATTTAATAAATCGTGAAACACAAACATGCATATTTAATGTCATTAAATGCAGTTTTTTATAAATCATTTATTATATATTTTATTTTGCATGCATATATTTGTACAAATAATAATTCTACTACTAATACTAGTTGTTGTTGTAGTTGTAGTGGTAATTGCAGTAGATGCATTTCTTGTCGTTTAGGACTGCGGCGCCTGCCTGGAGCCCGGCCGTTGCTACGAGGGAAGCGACGGCAAGCCATACTGCAAGCAACACATCGTTTGCAAGGGAAGGGCATCACAGTGTGCTGGGTGCGGTGGTCCAGTCCTTGGCCGGTGCGTGTCGGCAATGTCACGTCGTTATCACGTCGAGCACTTTGTCTGCACGTTCTGTCGACAGCCGCTTGGTCGACCCGGCACAGTGTTCAGAGAGTACCAAGGTCGACCATACTGTCACTCCTGCTTTAGACGACTCGCTGGCCAGTGAGCTGGGATGGCTAGGCTGAGTTGATTTGGGTCGTTACTTGATTTCATAGTAGAGAGTGACACAGTAAATAAAATTGTCTCCATCCCTGCCCATCCCATCAAATTTTTCTCATCTCCATCCCATTTTTGTAAGAAATTCCCTATCCTTACGAAAAATTCCCCATCCCCATCCCCATTACCATAGAAATTTTCCCATTCTCATCATCATCGCACCTCAGAATCTGAAGTCTGAAGATGAGGACTTTACCATGAATCACGTCATTTAATGATAATCTATATTACTGAAAATCTGCAGATTGCTATAGCGGATTGACACTGTCTTCAGTATCTTCAAATATACAAAAAGAACAAAAATACCACTTGTTGACTACAGGGGCTAATTCATTACGAAGTCTGTGTAGAAACACTATATGCCAGTGACAAATGACTGTATGCCTCACGTCGTTAAAACCTTTGGGAGAAGCGCCAGTCACACGTGTTGCTAGTCAGCCAGACCTGGGCCATTAATGCATGTTTGTGCCGTCTCCCAGTAGATCCCAGGAATGCTCAGCAACAGATGGTAGATATCTGTGATCTCTGTTCCTGCACTCAGTGCGGTGTGCTAACGTGGCTGACGCTAATTACTTGACGGGTGATAAACAAGTGTCCATGCAGTGCCCCTGCAAAGCTATACCACGCGGCACGCAGTGGTCGTCCGTCGCACATGATCTTAATGAGCATTCTGGTGTCCAGAATGGCGCTCACTTTTACAATGCATGCGGCAGAAAATGAACTAATTTTGTTTTACCGTTACTGCAGTAACTACCGCAGCTTTTTTACTGTTACCGCGGGATTGCTATAGAAATTTACCCATTTACCGTGATAATACTGTGACCCGCTGTATGACCACTTTCCCCATTAACGTGTCGCTCTCTATTTCATAGTTGGAAGGTCAGTCATATTATCACTCATGCTTTAGGTGATTTGATCTGGGTGCCTCACTGATTTTAGAGTTTGAAGGTCGATCGTATTGTCACTCGGGTCAGTCATGCCTTCGATGACCATTGAGGAAGCTAACCAGGGAGGGATAGCCAGGCTAAGTAGATTAGAATGGCTAGGTGTACCCATGAGGGATGGCTAGAATGAGTTGACCTGCATGGCTTTGTGATTTCAAAGATCAACGGTCAATTGTATTGTCGCTTGTGCTGTAGATGACTCAGTGGTCGGTGACAAAATGCCGACTTTTCTTGGGGAAAGTCAGCGATTGTCATGGGGAAGTCGCAGACGCAGACCATGAAACGTAGATGTCACATGGAAATTTCGGGGATTCAAACCGTGCTTGCGGCAAAGCCTGTGACAAGGTGGGGTGCGTTCACCTGTGTCGGGTGACAGATAAGACTGTGTGATCCCATATGGCAGGTGACACTTGTAGCTTTGAGACGGGTTTTTGTTGAGCTATATGCCACGTTTAAGTTTACGACGAACTCATTTGTGTCGCTGTAATTGAATGTGGGAATGAGTGTGACACGACATGACAATCGGACTTTGGCACATCGCGGATTTGTCACCCGGAGAAACGGTGAAATCATGGACTTTCCGCGTGTCTTGTCACGAGCTTGTCATGGACATTACAGCAAAATTTGGTATAATGGAATTTGCACATAGGGATGGCCAGGCTGAGTTACTAGGGTGGCTGCAGCTACCCATAGAGGGATGGTGAGACTGAGTTGAAATACACTGTGTTCGAATAAAACATCCTGGACATTTTCGATTGTAACTTAAAGAAGGGATATCCAATTTTAATAATTTTTGGTACGAATATTTCTGGCACAACTGGCCATCAAATGACCGTTCAATATTCCATATCAGCCAGTGTCTGTTTTTGCATTATCTGGGGAAACTAGAACCAATGAAATGTGAGTTGAACTGAACGGAAATATGTCAAAAAGCATCCCAAACATTATCAATTGTGACTTGAAGAAGGATTGACAGATTTTAATTATCGGTGCAAACATTTTTGACACTACTTGCCATCAAATGACCTTTCTAGCTCCCACATCACCAAATGTCTGTTTCTGCACTACCTGGGAAAACCGAAACAGGTGAAATAGGATAAAAATGCAATATTTCGTTGATTTTTTTTCCAAGGTAGTGCAGAAGCAGACAATGGGTGCAGTGGAAAGTTGACCAGTCATTTGATCAACAGTTGTGTCAGAAATATTAATGTCAAAAATTATTGAAATCTGATAATCCCTCGTCAAGTGACAATCGATAATGTTTGGGATGTTTTTTCCGGTCACAGTGTGGATTGCTATCTGATTGGGATGACTGAGTGGAGATGATTTGCTTGAAGGTCAGCCATGTTGTCACTCGCCAGTTAGGAAGCATACCACGGCGGGATGGCCAGGCTGAGTTGACCTGGGCAACTCTTTGATTTCAGAGTTTGAAGGTTGGCCTTATTGTTGCTTGTGCTTTGATGGTGAAAATTACAGAGCTGTGAGAAGTGTGAAAACTGAACAATTAGTTAGCTTAAATGACTGATTTGGTGGTCGATGCAAAATAATTGTAGCTGAAATTTTGTACTGGGTTCCTTTTGCGACTACATTAATCCAGCCCTCGCTGAGTATGACAACTTATTTCTTAATGCGTGCAATGAAATGTAATATTATTTGACTATATCTGCATGATTTTATATCTGATGAGTTGTATCGCTAATTTATCTCGTGTTTATGCTAATGTTATACAACAAAGTTGTACGATTTATTAGTCCGCCCGAAAACGATAGTTTTCGGAAGGACTTCTGTTTTGCTGTGGTTTTTTTTTCCTTTTTTTCGCCGCGTAATCTCCGAGCTCCGTCGGCCGATCGGCGCGAATTTTGCACGATGCTCGGTGCTGCGTTCAATTTTATAATCCCGGTCCAAAATTTTGGGGGAGCCTCCCCAAAAAA
>Ga0209367_1002564_pt1 | contig 24074 bp, 9 predicted proteins | sample WorMetLIZISLAND2_FD_187412 | JGI IMG/M metagenome (GOLD analysis project Ga0209367, IMG submission 187412) | Marine gutless worms symbiont microbial communities from Max Planck institute for Marine Microbiology, Germany - Olavius geniculatus... ... | reverse complement strand
CTCCCCTTCCTCCACTTAGAAGTATGACTTCTGAAATTTAGCTAAGGGTCTGTAGGAGCGCAGTGAGCTCCCCCAGCAGGGTCTGGGGCAGAGCTGCAGCCGAAATCAAATTTGATGCATTAGCATGCGGGATTTTGTGGAAACAATTTTAATTATTTTCTCGAGTCCCGAGTATCTATTTTTAACAAAACATTGTGAGATTGCGAAGCCTTAGCCTACCTTGTCTAGTGTGTATGCCACTGAAATATAACGGCTACACAACTGTATTGTTTTATATGAACCGTGACCTGTCTTTAATATCTGTTCACGATTTGCCAGAATTGCTGCGCTGAATTTTCACAACCATTATGCATAATTTTCATTTGTTTTTTACATGTAACCACGGCATTCTTGCTCATGTACTAGTGTCTTCTCTCTCTCTTTAATACCTCCAGTTTGATAATTTTGCTGAAATTTTAAGGGCAGTCATTCATCTGACATAAGTGAATTTGAAAAGGACTGCTCGATATTACGATTGTGTTTTTTTCAAATGCAGAGATTGTACGGTGACTTTTTTTCTAGCATTTTTCCATTAGATCTGCGGGAGGCTGCTTTTAGATTTTGGCTAAACTGTTGCTTAGGGTTTCTTTGTGGCCATCCTAATACATTGTGGGTCTTGTCTGTCTATTTCATCTTACCTTAAAAACAAATATAGTGTAGAAAAAGAAACAAAATTAGTGTGAATGATGCCCATGGTAGGAGTCACCAGTATCCCAGTTTTCAGGTCAGGGTTTGTGACCGCGCAGAAGGGAAAATGCCAGAGGCGTATGACAGACAGACAAACAAACTTTCCGCACATTGTAGTAAGATTATTGTTTGCCTGAAATGAGTTGACGTTGGCATGCAGAGAAAGGTCTGATGTGGTAAGCGAATCTCGTGGCGGTGGTGTGAACAGTTCATCATACAGGCGTGGTAGAGGGGGTGGGGGTCGTGGGGGTTACATGCCAGCAACTGATGACGGCTTCGACAGATTCGGCAAACGAGAGTTTGAACGACACAGCGGCAGTGACAAAACGTACGTTCGTCTACGATCGTCTGATTTTCTGTTTACTTTCACAGTTTCCCATGCATCCTTGAAAGTACTGGAATTTTTCCCCTAAATTCAAGGCTTTGGAAGTCCCCTCTTTCTCTCATCATCGGTCGTGGAGGGTTATCCAACTGTAATAATTTTTGGACGTACACGTATTTATGACACAACTGGCCATCAAATGGCCATTCAGTTTCTCACCTCACTCAACATCTGCTTCTGCACTACCTGGGAAAAGCAAAACAGACAAAATATGCATTAAAATCAACAAAAAGCTTTGTAAAATTTTATCTTTCCGGATATGTGGCCACCAATAGCCAATCAATTACAAGGTTTGACTGTTGTGCAGCAGCACGTTTATTAAATAGGCTTAAATTAATTTAAGTAAATTAAATTATTAAATAAATTAATTTAAATATTAAATAGGCATCAATATTCAAGAATATTGATGAATTCAAAAAGCGACTGGTGAAGTCGCGATTGGTCTGGAGCAGATGACACTGCTATCAACGAATGGAGAAAGTGTCTCCGAGCCGAGCCCATGTTCGTGGGCCAACATTTCAAACATTTTTGTAGGCAATTGAAAAATGGACAGTTAGGTAAACTATCAGCTAAGACAATGGAAATGTGAACAAAATGGGTGTGTTTTGTGTGTTGTTTTGATTAAACAGTAATACCAAAGTGGTTGAAAATGCAATATTTTGCTTGTTTTCTTTCCCCAGGTAGTGCAGAAACAGACAATAGGTGAGGTGGGAAACTAAACAGTCCTTTGATGGTCAGTTGTGTCGGGAATATTTGTACCAAAACTTACTAAAATTGGATCATTTTTTCAAGTTATGATGAAAAAGATTTTGGTGTGTTTTTATGCCTCACAGTGTAAATGGAACTGGCATTTGGCCCTTGCCCCTTGTTTTTTCGTGTTGCACATTTGCTTACTTAAACAAACTAACGACATGTCACATTAAGTATGATGATATGAACCAGTGTCGACATTTAGTTCTCTAAGATTAAGTTTCACAGTCCTTGAAAAGTCTTTGAATTTCGTTTCATGATTACAGTGGGAACCATGTACCATGTTTTGCTCTGGTTTTAGAATTAACAAAATTATTAGTGGAACAAAAAAGTAAAAAAGAATTGCATTTTGGGTGGGTTTTTAGAGCAAATTTTTTTCATGAGTTTACCCAAAAAACAGCACGAGGTAATTTGCCCTAATGTCTCTTCCCTCAAGCATAGTCATATCCACGAGCTGCCTGCATCGTTTACAGTGCCGTCCTGGCCATCGTAGCCAATCCCGAATCCCGGGATTAGCAGCATCCCAATTCCAGGATTTTGGGATTACAAGAATTTGATAAAATAGTACTTTTTCAGGTGTTAGATGATAAAATAGCAATTTTAGCCATTTCATAGAAATTTGTCATGTGTGCAAAGAGTGCTTACTATACATTATAAGTTGCATTTTGACAGTTGCAGTCATTCCCTGCAGTTTGATATACCTACGGGTAGGGGCTTGCGGCTTTGTGGCATGAAATAAGTCCAGTAGAGCGCTACTGTCTTGATACTAAGTTAATCTGTAAGCCTAATCCCAAAACAGGACCCAGGATTAGAGCATAAATTTGCTAATCGCGGGTCCCCGAATTGATAAATTTATCCTGGAATTGCAATGAACAGTGCTGACTGTTGCCTGATGCGTGCATTGCATCTGTCTGTCTGTCTGTCACACAGAGGTCTGAAGGCGGTTGACAAACGTAGCGGCAGAGGTGCACATAACTGGGGCAACATCACCGATGATGTCAAGTAAGTGCTCAACACCAGTAGATTCCACTATTTGGCCGAATAGGAATAAGATATTATTCGGCTAAGTACAAACTATAGAATACGAACAATTGATGCAAATGCAAATGCATTGCATGATGCTTGATAGTGGTGGGTATATGGCTGAATGGCTGAGGGAGAGCCTTAAAGTGTCGTTATGCTGCTGAGGCAACTTGGCCGACAGCAGCTGTCTTTGAGGCTAAATGCAGGAACAACGAGCGGCAATGGCACTTGCTTATTATTTATATTCGATCTAATTTTTGTTACTACAATTTAGCTCAGTACGAATACGCTATTTGGCCTACTTTTTCGACCAAATAGAATGTTTAGTGCCACCCTACTACACACTGTTGTCAGCATTTAGACTGCTGACTGCTTTATGGCGTGATTTTACTGTCCAGCAGTTCAGATGAGACAGCTATTGATTAACAGCTTTACAGGAACATAGTGGACAAACAGTTTTTATAGCGTACTCTGGCCTTTACATATCGTTAAAAACACTGAAGATCTTATATAGTGTGTATTCACTTATTGCTGTGATATGTGCAGTTTGCATAATAGCCATTGTTATCTATTGTACACAGTGGGGCATAAAAAACGTGCCACTTTACTTTTGTCCATATCTTTGCCAATTATTGACCGATTTTCAAAATTTTTCAACTGCCACACTCTGCAGACAATTTGCAATAATGTAATTATTATATATCCTGCCACACGGTAAATGCATTCCTACACTCCCTTGTGAAATATAAATGTAAGCAAACATTAACGATATTAACAGAAATTTAGGTAGATGAAAAAAGCACTTCAGACCAACATTGTGATAAATGATTCATATGACACTAGACTGTGTTATACCCACACAGTCTAGTGTCTTACACACCATTCACTGCAATGTTGGTCTGAAGTGTTTTTTTTTTCAATTTTATTAAAAGGTTTTTTTGTTATTATCGTTATGTATGGATATTTCATTGATATTTCACAAGGTAGTGTAGAGACGCATTTACGGTGTGGTGGAATCTATAATAATCACATTATCGCAAATTGTCTGCAGAGTGTGGCAGTTGAAAAATTTTGAAAATCAGTCAATAATTGGCGAAGATATGAACAAGAATAAAGTGGCACGTTATTTTTGGCCCACCCTGTACATGGCAAATAAGTGATAAATGTTTAATCGAGAATTGTTATGGCTGTTGAGAAGCATAGCAAGAATTGTTGAGTAAAATATGTGATCATAGTTTAGTGAACATTCTGCTTATGACTGATGAGTGCAACTGAAGTTGTATTAACAGTTTTAGACCATTTTGTCTGTATTAATAGCAAACAAACACACTGGCCTATGTGTGGATATTACTCGATAACTTGTTTCTGCTATGAAAAGTGTTTTTTCATTAATTACTAGTTGAATGTGCCATGCTGTATCTGCATTGTAGAAGTGCTGAGGACTCTGCTACCCAAACGTACGTGAATTTTGCTGATTGGTTCACTTATTAATTAATAAAAATGTAACTTTGTTGTTTTTTTCTATTGTTTTTATTATGCTAACTTGCAGTTTGATGTGCTGTAACTTTTGGCTAACCCTTAAGCTTAGCTGTCTGTCTGTGACGAACTGTATTGTGGCTAAACGGTAAGTCGTAGGGGGTCAGCGATGGTACCATTGGATAGGGCACTGGCAACTTCCTATAGACTGTCAATAGTAACTATCTCTCCATCTGCAGCGGTTTGGCCGCAATTTTTAGTGGAAAGCTTCAAGTTAGAAGTGGCTGTGTCTCAGAAACGGTGAGAGGTGGGGCCAAGGTTGCTATTCAGCACTAACAGGAAGTCGCATAAGGCCTTTCAGGTGACATGGAAATCATCGACCATTGATGACTGTGAGGGGTCGTCATTACGCACTACTGTGGCCAAACGGCATGTCGTGGGGGGTTGGTGATGTGTCATCGTTGGATAGGGCTGTGAGCTATAGACAACCTTCCTGGTTTTTATCTCTATAAGTGGCTGTGTTGTTATATTCTGTGGCAGTTCAGCTGAGAAGGAGACAAGACAGGTCGAGGCCGAAGTCGAAGAATCAGACGATTCGTTGCGTCAGTTGACTCTGGACGAGTGGCGAGCTCTACAAGGCAGCGCCGGTGGCAGTCGACCCACAATGCATCAGTTGAAGATCCGTCGGCCGGGCGAGGGCTGTGCTCGTGATCCGCGTTGGAACCAGATGGAAGTTCTGAGAAGTGGGACACACGACGACTCCAGCGAGCAGCCACAGGCCACTGGACAGTTTGACGATGCCGTACGTTCATACAATATCATGGCCAGAGAGCAAAACAGTTTCACTCTGTGCTGGGTTACTGCTTGTCCGGAGAACCTGGACATGTCGGGGAATACTACACATATCGGGGAAATGTCAGCGATTTCAGTAAAAACCAGGGAATTGTCAGAGAAAAAATCTCGTCAGGGAAAATTGTCCCCCCAAGAAGAAAACTTGCCTAAAAATTGTGTCGTTAAGCTTTTTAGTGTCACTCACTTAGTACTTTGTGCCGGTTATTTTATGCTGTATATTGCTGAAGGTTGTTTAGTTACGTTCTAGTTAACATTCATATATGTGATTTTTATAATACTTATTTATAAAAAGGTCAGGAATGCCACGAATCATCAGAGAAATGTCGGGGAATGTCACAGTGTCCGCTGAGTGTCGCACTGCATATGACTCGGCCTTTTTGCTAAGATTTCCACTTTGGTGGATGTACAGACATTAGCCAAAAAATGAAGTGATTCCACAATGCCTTTCACTGAGCCGAAACTTTGATATAAGGCTAAAGTTTTCGCTCTGCGAAGGGACCGGCAAAAGTCTGAGGCAAACAGTCTTATTACTGACTTAGACCAAAGTCGGTTGAATTTGCACAGAAGAGACAGCTGAAATCCTTAGGACTCAATCTTTCATGAGTCTGAACCCACTTCAACTTTTTCAAATCGTCGCTGAGAAAAAACGTTCAAGATCTGTAAACAAACATGGTGATGATGTAAAGTAAATCTGGATGGTTTAGTAAATCGATGCAATTAGAGCAGGAGCACGATTGACACAATTTATAGCCCCGGCCACGTGGAAGTCTTAGTATGCTTCTGGCATTTACAAGCATTTTTCACACAAAAGCGTGTTTCTAACATTTTTCCGTATTACAAATCAGATGAGTGTGATTGTCGTTGGTTGTTTAGGATGAAGAGTCGGGTCGAACTCAGAAATCCACTGTCGTTCAGATCCCGGTGACGTTTTCCGACTCGGACCGTCACTCGGGTCGAGGTCACGGTCGTGGCAACCCACAGCAGCAGCAGAGGGTCTCATCTCGATCTCAGACAGTAACTGCGACGATGACCTTGAACAACAACAGCAGTGACCTTGACGTGGTGCCGAATGTCGACAGCGAACAGGACTTCCCAAGTCTTTCGTAGCTCCTCTCTTTGCTTTTCCACGACTGATGTTGACTGATTTGTCTAAGTCAGTCGCAATCTTTAGTACACTACTTTAACTTGCAGCCATCTCCCCTTTCCCTTCTTCCCCCACCTCCTTGAGCCAATGGTGTCTCCCTCCTTCCCTTCCCCCTTTTTCTACTCTTTTGCTTTTTCTCATTTTTTCCCCAGATGTAACTAAACCTGCAGGGACGTCCAAGGAGCACTGCTGCCTCTTTCAATAGGTCTAGGCCAGTTGGTATCGCAGCCAGTGTCGACTTTATGCGACGTGCTTTGCCTAAAAAAAAGCCAAATGCATTTCGAAGCAAGCGTGGGTCCTACAGTCAGGGAAAGTCGGGGAAAAATCAGAAGATTAGGAAAAGTTGGGGAATTTTACATTTCAAAGTCAGGGGAAAATAAGAGGGTCTTGGAAAGTCACGGAAAAGCAAAGTACCGGGGTGCAAAAGTTAACAAAGATGCAGAAAAAATTTTGAACTGTTTTACGCAGACTGCGTACAACAGTTCCAAATTTTTTTTTCTGTTCACATCGCTAGCAGATTGTTTGTATCTTAACTTTTTAATTTTTTCGCCACTTTTGTTCCAATGCGATTGAAAATCAACTTTGGTATTTCATGTGAACAAATTAGTCAGGGAAAACGATTCATCTTGTCCTGAAAAATCAGCGAAAAGTCAGGGAAAATGAATTCTGCAGAGTAGTAGGAATTATGTGCAAGGCATCTGGGGAGAAATTTGATAAGATTTTTATCTTAACATCGTGCCAACTCCACAGCAGTGAAGGGCTGAAAAAAATTGTTTTTATTTTTGTGAGTTAGCATTTGCGCCAAGGTCAAGGTTCATATGGTTTAGATGTATTCTGTGGCATTTCGCTTTCTCAGTGCAAATTTGTCTTCTTATTGTAATAAATTTTGTTTGAACAACCTTGTCGTAAGTTTTTCATTGTTACAGAGCATAATTTTAATCTTAGTTCTGAGTTAAGTTAGTTGACTGTGTAGGAAGCATTTTAACCCATTTTACTTATGCAAACTTCATAATGACCCAATCAGGAGTTTAACCCATGATTGCTGAAATTTGAATTGATGCTAAATTGGCCTATCCTAGAGTATTTATTTTATCAGTGGCCCATCATCTAAGTAAAAATCAAGTTAGTGTATGTTGCAGAGTTATTGTAAAACCCATTGATCAATTTTTTTTGATTTAATCTTTCACTGGCTTGCTGAATAACATCTTCCACGTCTGTCGTATCCTTGAGTTTTTATCGCGTATCTTGGCTGCCTTTTGGGACCGTTTTTTTTCTGTTGCAACTTGAACAGTGGCAGATGCAGGCAATCCGCTGAAACACGGCTACGGTTGTGCAGCGAATTTTTTGCAACACAGTTAAAAAGTTCAGGATTTCTTCATCTATGCAAAGAGAAAGAAATTCCTGCAACTGATAGTCTTATTAATTTTGCATTGTTTAATTTGCATATTTCAGTACAGCTTCGTGTGCATTTCATTTAAGTTAAACTCTTTAAAAAAATTCTACAAGCTCTTAAAAATTCTGTGCTTACTATCTTACTGAGTAAGCGTCATTTAATCTGTGTAATTGTGGGAACTTTGTTATGCATTTCAATTGAGAAAGTTAAAAAATTTCGTTAGGCAGAATGAAAATTCTGCGTTGGCCATTTCATAGAATTCAGTGTTTAGTATTTTTTGTCAACCCACAAGCATGTTTCCGCCACTGCTAGGAGGTATAATTCTGTTTCATTAGTGATAATTGTATAATTTCGTTCCAGTTATCATATATTTTTGTTACAATTATTGGTGCTGTACATAGGCATGAAAGCATAATGCTGCATGTGTGAGAATCTGGGGACTGTTATGTCAAACTGAATTGTGACATTTTGGGTCATTAAGCCACTCCTGCAAGTCCCCAACCCTATTTTTTTCCCCTTTTTCTTTGTGTTATTTTTTCTCTTTCCTTATTTTTGGAGAGTTTTTCATAAATGTAGCAAGGGTGTTCAGGGTACTATAAACTCTTTCGTGGGAGTCGCCGTCGATTTTGAGCCATTCGGGATCTGACAAAAATGCATTTATTATATACCTTTATTTTGCCAGAAAAGCGCAATCAAAATAAGTAAAATTAAATTACCTTATCTTAACTAAACAGTAAACAAAATGAAGGGAAAAAATAAATGATTATGTAGAAAATGATTTTTTGTTTTACCTCAAGGGTTGAAAGGTTTCTCCCTATACTATTAGGACGGATCATTTTGCTCTAAGATTTTATGATATATAGGCCCTGCATTTCTGGAACAGTTGTTGCATTAAATAGCAGCTGCATTATAATAAGGCAAAATCTGATGATATTTCCAGCTAATATTTGTAATTATTTTTATCACCTCGTGATTTAGTTGAATTGCTGCTTCTGCACTCTGCGGAGATTTTTCGTCGGGTTTTTAAAGGTTTTTACGTTGTTATTCCTTGTAAATGAATTTGTCAGAATGTTACTTGAGTTTTTGTTCAGTTAGAAATCGCTGTTGGTTCCATGATTCTGTTGTCATGCTGGATTATTAGTGATTAATATGTTTATTGTGAAAATCTGTATAAAGCATTCAGCTTCTCACAAGAGTCGCATGCTTATTGTCATGGCTAATATTAATATAACTCACAATTATTATAACTAAAAACTAATAAAATAACTGATGTATAACTTGTGATTTTGTTGTTTCAGTATTCTACTTAGGCCTATAGAAAACAGTGTTTGTTGCTATCCTATCAATCTGGACGAAATTACGCGTACAGTTTGGATGAATGACATCATTGAATGAACCTAACACGTGAGTCGACAAAAATTGCAAATACAATGCATTTAACAAGAGAGGAAACTCGTACAAAAAGCCTCTGTCGTGCAATAGACAGCATTCTGAGATTAATGACTGTCTGGAGGATAACAGGTTAGATTATTAGGACTGCCATCACCATTACATATGCACAGTTATAATCGACAGTTCTTACAATTTTAGGTCTTTTTTGTGTTTTGTGTTTCATAAAGGTTCTGTAAATTGGAACGTACACGGTATATAACCTACAGTCTGCCTAGCCTGAAGCTGGATAACCATTCTGACGATAGAACAAAAAAAATGTCGATGCCGAGTTTCGGCATGAAATGAAGCCGTTCTTCTAGCTGCCGAGCCTCTCAGGCGTTGACAGTGTACTGGGATCCCCCGTCTTAAGCCCTGTTTATAGCAAACGAACTAAACTGCCAGCTCCAGCTGCGTCTAAGTATTGGAACTACGTACAGTACGACAGAACTAGTTAAACTGGCTTTTTAACCCACCTGAAAAACGCGCAATATTGTCAGCAGTCAGAAAAAAACATTATGGAGCTTGTAGGGCTTGTTTAGAAGCTGTGTGCCAGTTCAATAGGCCTACAGATCTGTTGCTTACGCACTCCTTTATGCGTCAATACAGCCGCTGATGGAAATGCAAGTATTTGATTTCTGTAGTATGTTTACTGTTATCATTTAGTTTCAAGTTAGAAGCCCGTGCGTGACGCACAAACAGAGGACGGACGGGCAACACACGTAAAACGGCCTATCAGGAATAACGGCCGCAATCACAGTATGAATGATAATAGGCCTAACAATCAATAGGCTTAATGAAAGTCGTATGATAGTCAATCGTCACAACAAATAACGAAATGATTGATCGTAGGTTTTGACATAACTACAACACAAAATAAAGTTTAATCGAACTTGCTGTTATTCATAGCAAATAATAATTATGAACACCGTCAACTTATGTTTTGATGCCTCACAGTGCATAGTTTAAGCCGTGGTTCACGTAGCCTAAGACAGAAACATTGCAACAAAGCACTTGTAAATCTTGGACAACATTTCAACGTATTGAATATATTGCACACATACTACAGAGAAAACGTAATGGTTACTTATAAAATTTGAAATAGGCTCAAAACATCAAATTGCGCAAGTGTTTATCTCACATATGTTCATTGTTCAAGATGTGGAAATAGAACTGTTTATCAACATTTTGCGACAAATGTTTCACCTTTCATGTCAGTAAAATCTTGGTACCTACAGAAATAAAATAAGCTAAACTAAAATAAAATTTAAAGAAGTAAAAGCCGCGCGCTCCGGCTTTCGTTTATTTAATTTCAGTTTATTTTATTTCATTTTTGTCTCTTATTTTTGTACGCATTTTTAGTCAATTAAAGATTTGAATTTTTGAAATTTTCAGACATGAAGTCATCGCAGCTCGTCTCCAGTTGTTATTTATTTATTTAAAAATTACATTAGTCCGTAGATGATTGTACTGTATCGTTTGACGGATTACACCAATTACTATCGAGACTTGCGAAAGCTCGCTGTATTCAGACTCAAAACTTCTTCACCAATAAGCGTTCATAAATATGACGGATTATAACACATACCGGTCGACCCAGGCACTGAAAAACAACATTCTCAACAAGCAGACAATCTCCTAGCTGATGGCCTTGAATGACCTTTTGCCGATCACAATATACAAGGCAATATTTTCCACCAAGTGTTTCGCAGTTTTGCATCTCTACAGGCAGCCGTTATCGACCTTGCAACCAAACGTGCGTCATAGCTTTAACTGTTATACCCCGTTTACACCATGAAGCAAACACAAAGCAAAAGTAGTCAATATAGGCCTACACGTGAACGGCGTGTGCTCCAAGTTTGCTCCAAGTTTGCTTCATCGTGTAAACGGGGTATTAGACAGCCACACTTGCGTTCTGACTATAAATTTTAACAGTCTTTCTGCACACAGGGATAATTCAGCGCCTTAGGCCTACAGATTTGTTGAGTGCGCTATAACACTCGTAAATCTACACTTTACTTCAACCCGATAGTCAGAAATATGTCACAACAGCGTCAGTTTATTCGATGTTATCATTATATGCTACAAAAACCTTGTACTAAGTCAGAAGTGTTTGCTATCAATCAGCGAAGAGATGTATAGGTCTATGGGACTTCTATAATTATGTCTGTGTCTGCAATTTTCGTTTAAAGAAACGTTTTGAACGTTTAGCAAACTGAACGACGGTACCATCCTTCCGTGGCATCATCTGATGCGGTCATCCAGGTATAGCCACACGCAGTCAGTTTCAGCAGCTGTATATAATAGGCCTATTGTATTGTGTGTCTTTCTCTCGGTCGTAGTTATACCCCGTTTACACGATCAAGCTGGCTCAACGAGCTGTTATATGTTAGCTGGACGAGCCAGCTCGATGTTTGCTCGATGTCTGCTCGATCGTGTAAACGGGGTATTAGAGTTTGATGTAGTAAAAATTCGAGTCCGGCAGTGGACGGAAGTTAAACTCTAAAGTACTGACTCGTACACGAAATGCACTGGATTCGGACTCAGCGCTGTGTGACTTTGAAGTAACGTCTGCACCGTACGGATTTTTGTGTTTTAAGCTTACCGCTTTGTTAAAATAGCATCGACATGGACAAGTGTTGATTAATTTCTAACGCCCTATTGCGTCGTTGTTTCTCGCCCATGATCAAATTTTGAACATGAAATTTTACGAACATTCTGTCTCGTCGAGCTCACTAGACTAGGACTCCAATAGCGTAGCCTAGCCAAAGAGGGGGGAGAACAGGGGGCCCAGTCCCCCATCCTCCAAACAAGAAAAAGCACACGTTTAAGCTGCACCAAATGTGCCAATTTGGTCGGTTGATTCTCGGGAAAATGATTAAAATCGCTGCCACCAGCTCTAACATTTTAAAGCTACAATGTATCAAATTCAACTTCGAGCTCCTCTAGACCCCTTGCTGGATTTTAAGGGTCCTACGTCTAAAGAAAAACGGGGAGGGGTAATAAGTGAGGTAAAAAAGGAGAAGGGGTCAGGGAGGGGAGAAAAAGTAATGAAAGGAAAAGAGGAAAAGGTTTACGGAGGCGAAGGGAGGCAAGGCCCCCAATATTGACATTTTTTGTCTATTCTAACTTGAACTAAGTGGATTCGACTAGGAGGTCCTGCACTGCTGCTTTGTCCTTGTCTTAGTTATTGCTGTCGCTCGGATATGTCGTCGTCTCGGTCTTCGTCTTCGTCGGTTCCATAATTACGTAGAGCGGAGCTTCATTCATAACATGTCCACACTTCTAGCTGTAAGTGAGTAAGTAAGTAAGTAAAGCTGGTTGCCGGTCTCGCTAATGGCCATCCAGTGAGTGAAGATACTTTCTCTCGATCACGTACGGTACCAGCTTATGTCTATACACGACATGCAACAACAGTAACATGAGTTAAATATTCATTATGCGGCTGTCCGCCTGAAAGAATGACATTTAAATTTTTGAGCTAGAAAAAATTGCCACACCGGTTACTCCAGCCCCGGGGTATCTTCATGCCAATTTTGTTTTTACGCCTTTTCGTTTTGAGTTACAAGCCTGCATGAAACGGACAGACAGACGAATAAGACCTGCAATACGACCTATTTAGACGGCCACCAATAGCAACAGTACGGGATTACTGATGTAGCTAAAACAATATTGTCCGGATAGAATGGGTTGTGTTTCTTGAGGTTCACGGGTTTGAACTTTTCCCGGAATAATCGACCCCCTCATGAAGTCTTTATACAGTTAGTGTGTTATAGGCCTAGGCTTCTACTATGAAATAACGATTACAACAATAACATAGACATTATTAAATGCGCTCTATACTAAGCTACAGTTTCGGTCCTAAGAATATTCTCAACAGCGTTTGAACGCACAATAATTTCTCTTCCTCTGAGTTTGCGCACGGTAACATCATGCTTTGCCATATGGCTGTCAACCACCCAAAAGTTGAACAGTTTAAACGGCTATGTGTTTCGTTTATGATAAACCGCGGTCTGGAGTTGTACGAGTAACTGCTAAGCAAACTTATACACTACAGAGTGTGGCTTAACATATGCTTATTCCACACTGGCCGACAGTCGATCGAGTAGCTAGGAGTGGCGTAGCCAAAAATTTTAATTGGGGGCCCTCCTCTCCTTTTTTTCTTTTGTCCCTTCCCTTCCTGCCCTTCCCCTTTTACTTTTCCCTCCTTTTCCGTGCCCTTCCCTTTTCTCCTCCCTCCCGTTCCTTAGAAGTAAGACCCCCTAACATCCAGCTAGGAGGTCTGGGGAGCGCTGTGAGCTCCCCCAGCAGGGTATGGGGCGGAGCCTTAGCCCAAATCGAAATTGGTGCATTTTTGCTTTAAAGATGAGATTTGGTGGCAACAATTTTATTATTTTCTCGAAAATAAATTGACAAAATTGGCAAATTTTGTGCAGTTTATACGTATACTTATGTTTTGTCTGGAGGATTGGGGGCTAAGCCCCATGCCCCCCTTGGCTACGTCATTGGTAGCTGCTAGCCTAGACTGTGGTTTGTTTGGTCACGCTTGATATACAACTGCACACATAACGCTAGAGACAGGCGGTGATAGCGTGAAAGAAATTAGAATGTGAAGTCATTTCTTCAGTTGCCGACCTGATGGGTAGCATGACGAGATGAAGCGCGGGAAAACACATCTTGAGATAGGGCAGAGGTGCAAAGCCCACACCACAGAGTACGCCCAGCTGCAGCAGCTGTAGCCCGGTGAACAGATGGATCTTACGCTGTGGAACTGTACGGATGTAGTGATTCGGAGGGTAGGCAGCCTATAAACACACATGACCAATAAAACCTAAACGTAAACGCAAAGTTCTACCCGAGCCTTATAAAGCCCATTGGGCGGCGCTGATCTCCATTTCCTGAGCCCTCAGTCAGACACCCGTTTACACTGCCAGACCACGAATACGGGGCAAGTGCATCGCGCGGTGCGCCTGTTTACGTTCCCAGCTTTCGTTGGTACTCATTGCGCCTATCCACTGAAGGATGGCCAGGCCGAGTTAAGCTGGAGCTGAGTTAACCAATAAAGGGTTAAAAAATTCACATGCCTTTATCTTCCGTTCGTCTTTAAAAACCTTCATCCTATAAAACTTTATAATTTGTCACAAATTATAAAGTTTTATAGGATGAAGGTTTTTAGGGACATATTATTTGTGGACCTCTCAAAATTACTTTTGTTCTCGAGGGTATTGTTTTACGAGTTGTTGTGTATTATACAGAATATCGTGATCAAAAACAGTTTTTTTCACTGTTCCCACTTTTATCGCCAAACAGTAGCTAAAGAGCATGAAATTTTAGACCCCAGTACAATGAGCACTTAAAAGAAGTAAGTAAGCGGTTTACTGAACCCATATGCTTCCAAAAACACAATTACAAGCATGCCCAGTGCCGACATGTATGCGGTCATCCGTTTATGACGTCCATTGATTTCAAATTTCGACTTTCTGAACTAGAATCGACTCCCTGATTACTCGATGCCCTTAAGAACGTTTTCACTCACACTAATTTCGGGTTTTCTCACTGATGGAACACATAGGTTGTTGTAAAAAGTATTTATGTTTCAGGTGTTTAAAAATCTAAAAACCTAAGTTTTTCAAACAAATTTTGCAGCACTGAGTTTTCTATGCGTTTCTCTAAAAAGCCGGCACGGGAACATGAGAGAGACAGACGGACGGACTGAACGATCTGCTAGACCCGCGATGCGGCCAATTAGGACAGCCGCATAAAAACCGAACAAAAAAGCCCAGCTGTCGCTAGAGAAAACGCGCTACAGCCTATACAGTTCCTGTTGCAGTACTGACCTTCACGTTCATTCAAGGGCAATGATTTTCATCTCATTCGAAAGATCGTATTCGATTTTTTATTAGTAATTAATAGCAACCTAGGCCCTATGTCGCACCGTTTAGCCACAATACATCCGTTACAGACGACGACGGACAGACAGGCGACAGACGACGCATCGTGCACATAGGGTTGGTGGCCTGGCGTAGCGATAACGCGTTTGATTCGATCAACGAAGTTACTGTACGCCGGGCCGGGTTAGTACTGCTATATGGGTGATTGCCTGTGGGCAGGTAAACCATCTCGGTACGTAACCAGTCGCCTAGTTCAACTCAGCCTTTCATCCTTCCGGGGTAAGTAAATCGAGTACCGGCCTATCTGAGTAGGGTTGAAGCAGGGCGCGTTCATTTGTGTCGGGTGGCAGGTAACACAGTGTGATTCCATATCGCAGGCGATGCTCAGTAGCACCGTGAGAGGTTCAATCTTCTAAAAAGTTATATTCCGTCCTTTACCTTTACATTTTACCCTTTATAGCATAACTGTAGTGCGTCAAAAGGAACGCAAGGTGGTTAGCTGGAGGATGCCTACCTGTTCGGTGACTAACAGCATGATCCGTTCAAACAACTGGTTGCAGTGTAACGCCGTGACGGCCAGGTAGAGGAACAGGCCGTCAAGAACTCAATGCACGCTTAACTGTATACGACGATAACGCTATAATGTTGACGATACCAAAAAAAACCGGATAATATTATGAAGATCAGCAACGAAAAATGAACAATTTAATACAGCATGTGACAAAGATCAAGAGTACGAAACTAAGACAGGGATGATGACGGTGACTAAGCTTAGAACAGAGTTTAGGCCTACACACTGCTATGACAGTGAAGGCTTGAAAAAAAGAACAGGCCGTCAAGAACTGGACGCGGAATCAGCTGAAGTTGATCGATGAACAGCAGAGATAGACCAATAAAGACGTGCGACATAATGCCGGTTATACGCGTCTCGCGTACACTCACGATTCTGTGTGTACACAAAGATCAAGCGCCGGACGTCATTTAGGAGAGGCTGGGTATCTAAGAATCCCCCCCTTCCAAAAATTTATGATTTATTTTTTCACTGAAAATCGTACTTTTGAAACAGTGTTACTGCTGCAAAAACAATACGTTACGTACACTGAGACCCCCAAGATTACTGAGACGTGAGACCCCCTTCCCTCGGAATGACGCCACTGAAATGACGCCACTGGTCCCGTGGACTTCAACGCTGTTTGTTTTTCTGTGATATGTTACTGCATATTGTGATTGCTACTGTGACGTGCTATTGCATAGCTAAAAGCACCCAAGGATAAGGTCATAGCTGATATCAGTTCAATTAATATTAGCGCATTACGTACAGTAGTACCCAGTTCACAGGACGAAGACGAGCTAGACGAGCTGACTTGACAAGCCCGCTTTCTTCATCGTGGGATCGTGGGTGGCGCTCTCGCCAGAGAGGGAGGGGAGGAAATGGGGGAACAGCTGCCCCTCCTGTGCCCTTGCCCTTGCCTGCCACATGTTGCCCCCAGCAAAAATTGTGATGGCGATAAAGTGACCTCTGGTAACCATGCACACATTACACATGCCAAAGTGTGAAAACTTATTGAACGCTAATTTATGCAAGATAACACAAGTGTCTGTAATTTTAGTGTCACAAAATATTAAAAAACAGGCAAATTTGCACCTTTCATTAAACGACAAAAAACTAAAAGTGTCTCAGCTTCAGGGGGCTTTGCCCCATGGCATTCCGACAATTGGCTTATGCCCTGAACCCCGCTACGTGTTTTTGATGCACACAACAAATAAAAAAATCGACATTTTGGGTCACATTAAAAATGTTTGCCACTTCCCGTTACTCTCATAGCTTTGGATTTTTAGTGCCGCCTATGATTCAAATTTACGTAAAAATGTAAACCTACATTTTACTTATTTACATGATATAGTGAACCAAGAAAAGAATGAGTGAATCGATAAGACGGTCTACTTGAGGTAGACGTGTCCTTGGTAGACGCGATCTTCGACGTCAGCCATCGCTCGCACATGAAGCGGCGAGTGAGGTAGAGCACCGTGCAATAGCGGCAGACCAAAGAACGCCAGAACTCCGTTGAGTGTAGCGACAATCATCAGGTCCCAATGATACGCCGGACCTTTCTTCATTCTGTCGCAGCCATCATAACAATAAGAAAACAAACACGCTTTTGTTCCGGGTTTTTCATTGTTCGTTTTTACGTGCGAAAGCAGCCACTGCTTTAAGCGGGTCTTAGCCATCGCCATTTTGTCTGTCCGTCTGTCTGTCTGTAGGTCTGTCCGTCTGTCCGTCACACGGGTGGATCAGTCAGAAACAATGCAAGCTAGGATCACCAAATCTTTACCGTCGGCTGCCTGGAAGACTCTAGTTTCAGAAACTGTAAAGCGTTTCCGTAAATTCGAAGGGGGTCACCCCGAAAGAAGGCGCTAAATGAGACATGGGTGGGGAAAATTTGCGATTTTTAGGCAACAAGTCGCTTTATCTCAATAACAGTGCGAAACAGGGTCTAGGTTATTGTTAATCACTAATAGGAAGTTGTACACTGGCTTTCGATTGCCACTGAATTCAATGATCTTGGATGATCTTGAACGCTAAAATAGGGGTTTTATGAATTTTTTTGTCAATTTTGGGCTGCGATGCAGATTTCAAAAGCGAATTGCGCCGAAACCAATTGAGATAGACATGGATAAGCTGCGTATGAAATTTTCAGCATTGAACGTAGATTTCAACGGTTTAAGTTTCGATTTTTTTAGGTTCAAGGAAACCTGCGCACGAGGGCATCAAAGAACGGTACCCCCGTAAAAGTTGCTATTTTCTCGATGTTGGCCAGTCTTTCGTGAAAACGGTTGCAGATAAGCATAGGCATGCTATAGGCTTTCGCGCGTCTCGTGAGCATAAGCTCAAATTTCTTGTCATGTTTACTTTTATTTTTTGTACAAAATGGGCATCAACGTGCATTCAAGCTGCTAAGATTTTGTTTAGCAACAAAACTATTGTTCAAAGTTGAATTAAAACGGTGAAGTAAAACTGAAATTTGCTGAAACAAAACATCTCGATCATCCTGTGAACGACCGGAGATTTTCCAACCAAATGCGTGGGTTTCAAATTTTAATCTACGTTTAGACTGCATCGCACCTGTTGTCGGCGCTGTTGATGATGGCGCCCGCGATGTTGTGATCCATAAAGAACAGAAGCGACAAGCAAAAGCCTAAGTCCATACCAACAACTCCAACAACAACAACAACTAGCCTACTACTACGACTGTTGCAATAACAACTACTACTACTACGCTATGACTACAACAACTGCTACAGCAGCAACTTTAGCCGATATTACTACATATACAACACAACAACTACAACGACTACAACTACAGTGACTACAACTACTACTATAAGAGAAGCTAAACCGATACAACTGCAACTACTAATATAATGACAACTACTACTAAAGCAAAAGCATATTACTACTACAGCCACTACAACTACAACAACGACTAGTACTATGACTACTACTATAGCAAAAGCCTAAGCCCATAGCGCCTAGAATGGCGGGCCATTGAAGCTTCGATAACGGAGCAGGGTTGAAGACATTGCCCTCGAACAGCTCGAACTTGCTTACTGATTATCACACGCACGACGACACATACAACACGTCACGTGATCAACATTCATCCCAGGTATTCAGTCGCGTCGTGGCTGGGGCAAAGAAAAAATTGCTCCTCCCCTAAATTTCGGCTGTAGGAAAATTGTCCAAAAATTTTTTTTGATCTGAATATTGTTGCCCAAAAATGCAAAATCTGGGGATTAAAAGCCTATTTTGAAAAAAATTCATTGGCGAAAACGAAATTTTTAGCACGAGTAATTTCTGTCTGAAATTTGCAACTGTCTAATTGCAACTTTTTGCCCGCCTAATTTTTTTACTCACGACGCCACTTGCTATAGATCCACTACAAACACGTTACATGCAGTCCAGTCCAGGGAATAGTCGGAATAAAAATTGGTGAAAATATAAATTTTGAGTCGCTGATAGAAGGTGGACTCCGCAGACGTCACGACGTCCGGCAGGTCGTTCCACGTCCGTGGGCCGACAAAGATACTGACTAATTAATTAATTAATTATTTAAACAATTCACAGTAACTCAAATTAGAACAAGACGACAAGCAAAGACCAATTAACTAGTGCAGACACTGAGAAAACTGCAAAGATGCCAAGGCTATATGCGCAAACAGACACCTTTAAAAACAAGACAAACAAATATAAAATGTACAAGGAAAGCTAAGTATGCAATAGTTGTTTTACACATAATACAAAAATAACCTCCGCCAAGGAGGTTATGTTTTTGCCAGAGTTTGTTTGTCTGTCTGTGTGTTAGCAAAATAACTCAAAAAGTTATAAAAGAATCTTTTTGGAATTTTTAGGGAATGTCGGGAATGGCAAAAACTACAAGTGGTTCAATTTTAGGGGTGATACGAAAGGAATCCTGGATTCTGGATTACTTTGAAATTTTCGTTAACATTGCTTTATGCTTGGCGGAGGTCTGCGCTCTCCGAGTGCTTTTCTAGTTAATTAATTAATTAATTAATTAATTAATTACTCAATTAATCAACCAATAAAAAACGACTTAAACACAAATAACCAGTAATTTTCGAGGTTAAAAGTATAACCTGAAATAAAAACTGCAGAAATAAAGTACATGAAAATAAAAAATAACATAGAACTGAAATCGTCGAAAAATGCTCGTTTTTACAGTAACGTTTAAAGATATCCGCTATTTGTATTTAACCGTTTTGTATATTTTGTCTGTCTAAGTTCATTGCAATATTACAACATGCAGTAAACTAAAATGTTTCCTCGTATGCTACAATGTAATTTTATTCAAAATTATGTTTTCATGCAAGCCTACAGTACGCATAGGCTTAAACGTTTGACTATTTAATATGCACTAAATCACTATTACTTGCTTACTTAGGCCTACTACTGTTGTTTAAGAGATAAGCCTGTGGTCCATTTATTACGTACTGTTTAGGCCAGTAAAATGCGTACTCACGTCGAACATCGCGAAAGACATATGAACCGAAGAACGACATAAGAAGAACGGCTACAGGCAGTGCGCAGTCGGCTAGCAACTCTCGCTTACTGGCGTTCAGAAACGGTCTGCATCAAAAGCACAATGCACAGATCATACATACTACAGCATAATGATTGAAATATGTGAAAGTGAAATGGCCTGGTTGGATATGTGTTTTAATGTTAATAAGTCATGTCTGCTTAGGTGTGGTCCTAGATACAAGAAGCCATGTGTTCCTGTTTTATTAAATGGTAATTTACTTCATGAATGGTCGACAGTCAAATACTTGGGTGTTACTTTTGAGAGTGGCTTGAAACTCAGAGTCTCACTTGCAGCCAAGAGAATGAAATTCTTTAGAGCTTTTAATTATGTATATGCCTGCGTTGGGTCCACTGCCTCTCCAATGTTATTGTCATTCACTTCATACTTATTGTTTGCCGATTTTATTATATGGTCTTAAAGCTATTACCATTTCTAATGCTAATCGTCAAACCCTGTATGTTACTTGTAAAACTGCTTTGTATAAAATCTTCAAATTAAACGACGAGGTTAATTTGTTGTATGTGCAATATTGTCTTGGTATTCTGCCTATATCCTATGAATTTGATTTACGCAGATTATGTTTTCTGTTTAAACAAAGTACTCATATTATTTCTGTTCACAACATTTTCTACGATGTGTTTGGTTTTTTTTGACTTTAACAAATTATGTTCAGTTTATTCTGTAGGTAAACTTTCTCACGGACATTTCAAAGCTTGTGTTTGGTATGCTTTTTATGTTTGTATAGCTTAGGTTTATTGTTTGTCTTACTTTCTGTCTGTCTCTGTTTCATTCTACACTACTTCCGTGTGAATAAAGATTATTATTATCATAATAAACAAGAAAAGCCCAGCTAACGCAAAGGGAAACGTGCGACCGCGATGCATGTGTGAAGGCCCGGTGCGAACAAAATCTAAGCTCACAACGATGTTTCATTTCATTTTCTCTATGAATCATTCGCGACCTGTTTGCTCATTGCATTGACATTCTATCGTTCAACAGTCACGCTTCGGCGGTCACGTTTAACCATACTTCAACGGTTCAGTTCATAGATCACAATTACATAACTGTAGGCCTACTTGACCTCACAACATACACGATAAATGATAAACGATACACGATCGCGACGACACAAACTATAGGGCCTATACAAACAGATACGTCTGAATTGGATTGGACTGGATTGGAGGGTAAAGGGAAGTGGGCGTTACGAATACGATTGGCCCGCGGTAGCAGTTTTTAGCAGACCACGCTGATGCGAGAATAATAATAAGTGAACATTTATATAGCGCACTTTCATTTCAAAAAAATCTCTAGTGCGCTGAAGAAGTCAGAGAAGTCAGCTCAGTCAGCTGCATGTGTGAACCGATGCAAATATAAAGATTATCAGCAGGTTAGCGTTGTTTTAACATTTCGTGTCAGTGACTTGTACCAGTAAAGATACATCAGTATTATGGACAGTTGTAAGAGCAAAACGTTTCGTTATGAAACACTTGTGCTTTTTTGTGCTAACAACTACAGAGCTGGTGTCCTCGGCCTGACGCTGGGGAGATCATGATGCTCCCTCAAACCCTCCAGTCGCCTGGGAGGAGGATATACCCCCTTTCCATTCCCCAACCTTTTAATGCCTACGGCGTCTCGTTCTCGGCGTCGCAAGTCTCGCCTTGATTTAGGGGAAAAATTCTCAAAGGACTTAAGGGAGATAATGGACATTTCGCTCGTCAAACGATATCCCAGGGACTACTACAAATCCTAAACCCCACATTTTGAGACACCTTTACGAACAGACTTGCGGTATACATTAGGTAGGCCTACCGTGCATAAAAGTACAGCACTGCCGGTGGCACAAAAGCAACAGTTCCTGCATCCTCAAGCAAAGGACAATCAAACAATTTCTCCTTAAAATTGTTTTTTTTTCGCAGAATATGTCGAAACTTCGTATTCTGAGAGCATGAGGGCTTCCGCTTCGCTTGAGTACAGAAAATCGTTAGGCGTTTTATAAAACTATTGAGGTACTTAATGTCTCTACGTGCATTTGCTAGGGACTATTTGAATTTCTGAAAGCACCATCGTCACAGTTTGAAGTCTGGCACGGTACAGCGCTGAAGATGGCAGAACCGTTTTATGAAGACGAAGAAAATGCGAATGGAGACAACAACATCCATCACCACCGTCGTCATCATCATCAGCAGCAACAACAACAACTGGATGTAGTTGTCGCTGCAGTCTTCCTTGTTGTTGTCGTTGTCGTTACTTTTGCCGCTTTTCGTTCACAAAAATGACAAAAAAACCCAGCGCGTGTATTTACACACAACGGTATGATTGTGAAGTTTTCATAACGCGAAGAAATTGTACCAAACTGTTTTCAACATTGTATTTAGCATGGAAACTATTTTATCGTTGACAATGCCTTGAGCTTTCCGGTACTGAACTTACTGTTGGTGCTAATTTGCAGGCAGTAGTTTTTGATGATTGATGCAAACGGTCTCAACAATGCCGCAAAACGCTGCTAGGTATTCATGCTGAACATCAGAGCGTGGCGTACGGGCGTTGTTGAGACAGTTTGCGTAGTGCCTTTGTTCTCTGGGTTGGGACGCAATGCATAGCGACGGGAAAAGTGGTGGTGGGCAAAAAGAAAACCAAATGCATAACAATGAAACTGCTAAAAAGAACATCACAAAAATACAATTTACTTACTTACATATTTATTATTTACAGCATTTTTCTCCGAAAATCGGTCTGTCCAGTAAGCGTAAAAGTATTTTAAACTAATTCAGATACAGAAAGTTCCGCGCAACCCTCTCCGTTGTCCACTATGCATTCCGTCCTTTTAGACACCAAAGGCAATAGCGTCCGCCAACCTTATAAATAGCTAGACACAAAACCTGAATAGATTTATTGTTTGTGTGTCAGAAATACAAAAGCTCGTGTGGTTAAAATAAATCGCTTTTCCTATAAGCTGAAAACTCCATCTGCTTTCATTTGTCGCGAATTTATTGTACAACATGCTGTACTGTTAAACGAACAGTTCGTAGGGCCTATGACAAATATTCTACACGACAAATGCAAAACAATTTGGTTTTAGCCTATGCTTTATTGGCTTCGCGATTTGCCGTTACCGTACGCGCTAATTCCCAACTTCAAGATGCACTGTATTTTGAGATAATCGTTTGACCAAATGCAAGTTTGACAAAAAATTGCTCACATGTCGGACGACAGAATTTGGTAAAAAAAACCTTGGAGCACGAACCAAAAAAATACGGTTTTAATCCAAATTTTTATATGCGTCACATTTGTCCTAATTAAGCCGAAGTAGCTGATATTTACGATTTTCATGTTTTTGTGCCTAGAGCTATGATAAACTGTGATCATAAGGCGTCACGTGTTAAAAAAGTTGCATTTTTCCGACAAAAAAGATTACACATGTTTACAACTTTAATTATGCCATGCGGTCTTCCAAAATACACTGTGTCCCCAAAAAAACATCCCCGACATTTTCAACTGTATCTTGACAACTAATTATCAAATTTTAATAATTTTTGACATAAATATTCCTGACACAACTTGCCATCAAATGACCGTTTAGCTTCTCACCTCACCCAATGTATGCTTCTGCAAAACCTAGGGAAAGCAGATCAAGCGAAATATGCATTAAAATAAACAGAAAACCTGAAAAAAACATCTCCAACATTATCGATCGTACCTTGAATAAAGATTAACAGATTTTAATAATAATTGGCAGAAATATTTATAACACAACTGGCTATAAAATAAGTGTTTTAGTTTTTACCTCACCCAACGTCTGCTTTTGCACTACCTGGGGAAAGCAGACCAGGCATAATACGTGTTGAAATGAATGGAAAAACGTCAATAAATTCTATCTGTCCTAATTTGTGGGCCCCAACAGCAG
>Ga0209367_1002563_pt1 | contig 24079 bp, 14 predicted proteins | sample WorMetLIZISLAND2_FD_187412 | JGI IMG/M metagenome (GOLD analysis project Ga0209367, IMG submission 187412) | Marine gutless worms symbiont microbial communities from Max Planck institute for Marine Microbiology, Germany - Olavius geniculatus... ... | reverse complement strand
CATTCCAAGACAGTACTGCAGGTGCCGCGTCCTTCGCTCGACTCAATTTCGTCGAGTGCGTAGCCGCAGCTAAATCTCGTCATATGCGCTCAGCCGTCAACGGCGACGGATCGTGTGCAGCAGCTGTCAAAATCCGAAGCTCAGTTTCGAATCTGTGATTGTGTCATCAATGGCGCTTTGTTTCGAGCGGCGGCGGCAAATTGTACAGACGAGTATTTTTCTGTGCTTGTTCTATAGCGTTTTTTGTTACATGCGTTGTTTGAATGACTTGGATACTAGAGTGGTAGATCAGTCTGTATAGGCGTGTAATGTTATACTGCTGAAGATAATCTGTGAAGATGTCGGTAGTCTGAATAAACTAATTGCAGCAGTGTGTGGAGTGTGGATGTTTTGTAAACCAACTAGAGATAATGTAACTACCGGTATCTGCATGAGCAACCTTACGGAATAAAAACTATGATAAGCGTTTTTATCTTTAGCTCAGCTCAGGCTATTTCGGTGTTTTTAATTTTTGAAGTTTAGGTGGCAAAGCCCAATTCATTCGGCATTCGGCTCTTCGATTGTAAATTGTAATGTGTCGCAATTTTTTAATGAATGACTTTAACACAACGTTCTCTGTTAACAACAATATGTGTAGGCCTACAGTCCATGACGACACATTCAAGTGATGCCAGCGCATTTTGTACAAAGGCCTACCACTGCTACAAGTCACCTTTTTATAATCGGCTTTGCCTACGTCAAACCCAAGGAATTTTTGTATAAATATTCACTTGATTGTAATGAAGCGTCAATGAAACATTAGCGTTCATCAAATTGTTGTTAGTTTTGAGAACAATTATTTTCTATTTATGTTTTCGATCTTCGAATCAGTTATTTTAATCATCTTAACCCGCAACTAACCGATGAGACGATAACGCGCTATAAATTCGGCGTTCATGCACCTCTTCTCGTCATGGAGATAGGCCCTAAGACTGTCTCAAGTTTACGAATAAAAGTCGAAGTGCAAGTTAAAAACGACAGAAAGTTTGGACACATATTGAATGCAAAATGATGACTCCGTGGACTAAATGCAAGCTTATCTCAGTCATCGAGTTCTGTGGATCCCTTATTTAAAAGTCTAACTACATCTCTAACATAGCTAGTAAGTTTCTCAATATTCTGTGGCATTGCCATCGCATCCAATAATGTATTCATGCTACTGCTAGTACGGTTGCTTGTGAACTGTAAATGTACTGCATTGTTTCTTATTCTTTCTACTGTAAGTTCGAGTTATGAGCCACGTCGGGTTGTTAGTTAATTGTTCGAATCGTTCTGTTGGATAAGACTGTTTTACACTGCTGCAAATTTGTGATTTTTTTCTTGGCGTTGATGCATTGATATAAAACAATACACGTATATTGTGTGCTACATTTTGTACCGATCCAATGGCCTACCGGTATCTTATTTTATTAAGATGGTACCCAAATAAGAAATAATTACCCAACTTGACATTTTAAACATTCGTTTAAAAACTTAGAATATTTTTCTGTAATTGCTGTACATGTGTCTTAGGATACTAACTCCCTAGGCGCAATCATAAATGGGAGCAAACATCGAGCAGACATCGAGCAAACGTCGATTACACGTCGAGCAGTCAACCACCAAGCATCGAGCAAACATCGAGCAGACATCGAACAAACGTGGAGCAAACATCGAGCTGGCTCGTCCAGCTAACATAAAGCCAGCTCGTCGAGCCAGCTCGTCGAGCCAACTTGATCGTGTAAACGGGGTATTAGCGACGCACAGTATGCGTAATTCAAGCGTAACAATAAGCAGTTGTGCTAGTGGTAATAAATTAATCAAAAATCAATAGTCACTGCGCGCCATTCGTGGTTGCTGTTCCGTAAACTGTTACACTGTGGAACACTCCGAAGACCAACGCTACTGTCTACGTACTGACCACGTGCAATGACTTGTCAGAAATTTTCATCAGGCAGTGTTCATATTTATGAAGCTTGTCTGTTCCAACAAGTAATTTGAGCAAAGCTCACGTGACGCGTGATAGCAGCGGTCCTGCCACTTTGGCAATCAGTGTAGGCCTACAGCAATAAAATATTAATGCATCTTGAAAGAGTACTTAAATTTGAGGCCTCCGTACGGAGAACTTCTTGAATTTAAGAGATCGAAACTTAGATTCTTAAAAAATGTACGTTGTATGCTAGAACAATGTCATACGTAGGTTGTCTAGCTCCATCTCTAGCCATTTCGGCGCAATTCACGCTTAAAATGTGTGCGCAGCCGAAAATCGCAAAAAATCACTAAAACCCCCTATTTTGGGGGTTCAAGGTCATTCAAGGTCATTAACATTGATACCAATAAAAAGCTTGTCACCAGTGCTTGTTATGATAAGCAGCATATCTGTACCTATCTGCAACCGTTGTCACGCTATACAATACAATTGCGGCAAAATAACCACTTTTTAGAGGGGTAGCCGTCTTTCACGCCCGCCTGCGCAAGCCTCCTTGAACATAGGGGGTCGGGACTTGGACTGCTACAATCTACGTTTAGTGCTGAAAGTTTCATACGCAGGTTGTTTTGGTCTATCTCCAGCCATTTCGTCGCAATTCAGTGTTGAAATGTGCGCTGCATCCAAAAATTACGAAAAATTCACTAAAACCTTTTTTGGAGGGGGGAGTTCAAGGTCGTTTAGGGTCATCGATGTTGATAAATGTAAAAAGCCTGTCACTAGTGTTTATTATGATAAGCAACATGAGTGTACCCATCTGCAACCGTTTTCACACCAAAAGAGGCAATATGGTCAAAATAACGTCTTCGACGCCCTCGTTTGAGGGGAACCCACGCACCCAGGGGCACAAAATTTTGTCACGATAAACTAGACTCCCATGGCAGCCAACAGTAAAAATTTCGTGATCTTAGCTTGCACTGTTTTGACACAATATAACAGTGTGACGGACAAACGGACAGACAGACGGACGCCCAGGCATGCATGGCTAAGACGCGCGAATCATTCTGCTATCGCGCGTAAAAACTCGTCGCTCCCTATGAGTTGTCGGACTGCATGCATGCACTGTTTGAAGATATTCTTTCAGACTTTTATGCTCCTAAGTTTTCCTCTTCAGTTTTCGGTTTTCTTAAATTTTGAGTTTTTATACATTTAGTAGGCTAGGTTGGCTGTAAGGTTTAGAGTGCTTTATAAAACAAGTACCTTTATCTAGATGCCACTTTTATCACAGCGAACTGCAGAAGGCCTACTTGTTTGTCAATTTTTTATCCGGTCACAAATGGCTAAAGCTTCAGAAATACTGCGTACTCGCTCATCCTCTCCAGCAGTGCGGCATCTACTCGTAGTAGGCCTACTTACAGTTTTTCGGACTTGATCATACCGGCTTTATTTTAGATAGTTTTCATTCTCCTGCGATAAGCTTGGTGGACATTACTGATCGGTCCAACGACGTAGGGTATGGAACATTCGCGAAGCAAGTGCATGTAGTATTCTTGCAACGATGTGATGCGATACACATTTATGACTGCATGGCTGGCAAGCGGGGCTGCAGAGCACACAATAAGGCGACCAATAATCAAATAACATGGCAAACTTCATAGAGGGACAATATTTTACCGCAGCCACCAGCATGCAGGAGGACGATGTAATATCATCTGTGCACTGATGATACCGATGATGACGACGGCAAAGCAAATCGGCGACGCATTGTGTGCGCACTCCATGCGCGACCCCCGAACAATCGGCCGCCAGGGGGCGTTCACGCACCTCCTCGCAGACTCTCACCCGATCAGTGCACTGCACTGCAGTGACTGACGGACGGACAGAGCCTTGTGGTCGAGATTGATGAACGAGATACGACGATTTTATCGATCGGCGCGAGGTGAGCCCGTTGGCTGCAAGGATCGATAAACCGACCACCAGCGACGACGCTTAATTCGCCGCCGGGCGACCAGCGCGTTGTATGTAGTACTACACGCCGAATCACGCGCCCGATTCACCGAAATATTTATTGAGTCGAGCCTACTGCAGCGCCCACCAGTCGGCGAGTAGTCAGTGGTCAGTGCCCGGCCGCTGATAGAGGCTAACGGCGCCCGACCTCTGCAGATCGACGTCGCCTTTTCCTAGAGTCGGTCGCCGGTTACCTCACTATTTGTGGATCGCCGACGACGTTCCTTGCGACCACCCAGCACGACGAAACTAGGCTAGATCGTGTCGGCCCTAAACGCATTTCTAATCTGCCTCCACCACCAGCCTCGACGGCTTCAGCTATTTCTGTCCGTTGCTTCCTTCGTCCCCGCGCCTGTAAACGCGCCGTCCGGTGACTGTATACATCTTTAATACGCGACGTCCGTCCAGGATCTGTCGACATAATTAGCTTCAGCTGAACGTTCCCATTACATTCGTATAAAACTTTTACGACCCAGTGACAGAGTACGTAAATTACACTTCACTGCTGTAGTAGTTTTTTTCTGTACTAACGCCATTAAATAACGCTGTAAACAAGAAATAACAGCGCGATCTTAATTCTACTAATGTCATTCACTAGAGGGCGACTGCGATTTTTCATTTTGACCGGCCAGATACCCTGTCTGACCGGCTGGCGGTAAAATAGTCAGTGCGTTTCCCTTTACTATTATCCAAGACAAATAATAATGAAACCAAAAATGTACGGCTGCTAACTTGAAAATTTTTTAACCAATCTATCTCCAAAAATTAATCAAAATTAATTGTTTGCCAGCAACAAATGGAAGCTATTTTTCATCTTGGCTTTCAGGCATTTTTGTACACCATGGTCGTTCATGTAAGTGGTTATTTTTTGATCAATTGAATTACTGTAATGAATGAACGGGACACTTAGGGCTATGTCATAAGAAGCTGACAAGAGCAAGAGAAACTCCGTCAGCTGTTATGCCTCCGCCAACATGTGACAACTACAAGGCCATAAAGTGCATTTTAGAGCATATTTGACCCCACCGTGACCTTGACCCTAAAATTCGACGCGTTCATCCTTGCCCCAAAGTCTGTTAGAGGCGAAAGTATGGTCATATTTCGTCAACAATTACCTTAGATATCTTGCCAACAATGTTTGTCCGGAACTCACGCACGGACGGACAGACGGACGGGCGCACACTCTGGAAACATAATGCCACTACGTTGGCGGAGGTATAAAAACCGCATATCACGTTAACTTGATAACTTAAACGACGGACGCTGCCTGCTAGTCCAAAAGAAGCAAACGATAAGCAAATGAAAACGAGTTTCATCACATATTATTAACCAGCTACTGTACACGAACAGTGCAAAAATTAGCCAATCTACGTTACATTACATTGACGTAGTGCATCATACACAAACCAATCATGAATGGACAAACGTTTATCACAAATAGCTGACTGACAGGATTGTGCACTATCAGGAAAAAATTAGCATGCAATTCGCCACTACACATTTCCTGCATAAGCGCACAGTGGACCACCCGAGCATCATGCAGTCAGTTACAGAATATGGTAGCAAACAGCATGAAAATGAAACATTTTAGAGACTTAACCTCGCCTAAGACACAGGACACAATAACTTAGCGGTAAATCACAAATTTGGTCAATTCCGTCATTCATAAGCGCTAAAATGCATGTAATGCCTTTACATAACAAAGAAAGGAGAGAGAGAGGAAGAAAATGTTATCGACGAAGCCCAAAATATCATGTAAACTTCTCACTACATATTAGATACTGTTGCAAAAAAGTTTTATTATTTGAACAAAAACTAAATATGCATAACCGCAGCCAAGCCATGGAGATCAATGTCAATATGCTTAACTCTAAACTCTACCAGTAATCCTATGAACAGAAACACGTCTTTGATCACAGGCAGGGACATTTGACTTTTGCATCTGAATAACTATTGGCAAACTCACCAACTTTCTGCAGCAACAAAAAATACCCAATCTTCATTACTACACACTGTGTAAACTGACTCAGCAATAATTTATAAAAATTTTATGACCAAATAGAATGAAAGAAGACTCCAAAAAACTGTAATTATAACTGCTCACACAGAGCTAAATTTGATGACCTAACGTACAAACTGATGGACAGATAATCGCCATCAGACTCAGCCAGAAATCATTATTTGTGAGACTCAGTCGCCTGAAACCTTCCCACAATCCGTGCAACACTGCATGAAAGACAGGAGATATAGTAACAAGAAATAAACCACATAATAAACAAAGATTTCAAGCAATTTAATAAATAATACTTCTGAATAAATCCAGAAGTCTCATACATATGCTGTTATCCAGTCCGTTGCTGGTATCTAACCTAGCCAACATCCCAGAATACTAAACAATATTCACATAGCCGAGACACAGTATGCTCACAACATAAAGAATAAACAGATACCTACCAGCAACAATGCTGTACTTGCAACACCTGGCAGTCTCTCGAAACCGTACATATGCTACAAATAAGAGTGACATTATTCGGCCTTTTTACAAGTTAAAGTTTAACAGCCAAAACTGTCACAACTATTGAAGTAAAATACAGACAAACAGTGTGGCACATTGTCTGTAATGACAAACTGCGTGGCACTCCAGACAACGGACTCTGTAGCTTCAGCTACAAACATAGTGTAGTCAGGCACCAGCCCATAGCTGAAACGGAGCAGCTCCATCTGCATGCTCATCAATGGACAAGGCTACAGCATCTGCTCTACAGCAAGCCCCAATAATGAAACAACCCCAATGAAAAGTTTTATATCTCCAGAATTGTACTAGATTTTTTTTACCAATTTCAAGTTCTTTGCATAGAAGAATTCAAGCCACATATACAGTAAATTTCATTATTATATTTACAATGCAGATGTGCATTTTTCCAAATAAATAATTAATTACGCTTAATTCTGACCTAAAAAATAAAGGTGCTGATATTTCAGTCACTGTAACGTTACTGGGACTTTGGACAACTACGTCATTTGTTCATGTTAATTTTATGATCAGTAAACTGAGTACTCAAACAAAATCTGTATTCAAACATGTTATATGCAGGGTCTCTGGCCTAAAGCAATAAGAGCAAATTACTGTAAAATAACTTGAGCTTAAGGATGTTTCCGAAACATCTGAACTGCTGTCAAAATGTCCAACAAAGTTTGATTCATTTTTGGTGAATACTAAGGGATGGGTGGATGCATCTGTATGTGCACAAAAAAAGTATAATTAAAAGTTTAAACCGTTTATCCACGAAACTACAGTAGCTGCTTTAGTGAAATTTACAAGACATGTGGCGTGAGCTCTCCTACATAAAATGCAAAAGTATGGCTCAGTGATGCGCTGCCACTGCTGATAAATGTGCAGGTGTTTCTAGGGGATCGCTTTTTATTGACACACCCAGGGCCAATGGGTGTACAGAGAGGTTTATCTATACTGAGTGATCGGTGACGGGTCATTAATCAATCTTCACTGTAGAATAAATCTTCCTAACAAAACAGCTTGACCCGATGTAGCTGAAAGTTCCTGCAAAACAGCCAGATAGAACACAATGATATTAATATAAAATCAATAACTGACCCAATCCTAATCCAAGCAAATCAAACTAATATCTGGTTATGTGACACTGCAGCCAGAAGGATGGAATATAATGGTATAAAATACACACAAATAAAAACTTGAACAAAATGCATATCTGTATTGTTATATTTTTAAACTTTAACTGCTAGCACTCAAAATGCAAGTACGCATGCATCTGCAATGTTAAATCATGTGACAAATTTTAAGGATCAAAAATGAATACCGAGCAATCCATCACAAAATTTCATTTCAGCAGTGTGAATATATATGGCTGCTGAAACAATTAAAATGTTTTTTTTTTTACAATTTACAGTGTGCATGTTTACTCTTAGTACACGTGATACGAATGACAATGAACCGGTTATTTACCACACATGATGCCGAGTGCTATACTGAACAGAGCCATGTAACCGAAGTAGAACGACGTCTGAAAGAGACCGTACATTCTTCACATGTTCCACACACGCATACAATGCATTCCAGGTTTAACGAGACAAGAAACCCCAGTGAACAGCCATATTTCATTAACCACATCTCATGAGTCTTTCATAAAAGCTGACAACACACCACTGCATTTACCTAACAAAAAAGGCAGAGAACGAAAACTCAACAGTAAAACCAAGCAATGCATACATAATCATAAATAGTATGTTTGCAATAATTCGGCAAACTTTCGACTTCGAATAAGATGATGTTGTTATTACTAAATTTTTATAATTTGAACAAAAATACATATAATAATACATAAAAAATCAGTAAAACTTCTCCAGGTATGAGTAGTCTACAGGGTGTGGCAAAAAAACTAGCCCCCTAAAGTTTTTCGCTGTTTTCTCAGCAACCGTTCAGAATTTTAATCTGAAATTTTACACATATATTTACTAAATCATTCTACATCTACCTGCCAAGTAACATTTGATTCTGTTGAAAAATCACGAAGTTATACACTTTCAAACATGACAGCCTACCAATTTTTCAGCATTAAAAAAATGTTCAAACTAAAAATACTATTTAATTTTCAAACACCAGTTACCACATTACTGCCAATGATGTTACAGTGACGTTTTGATAAACAGTAATTGATTTTGTTTATAGATTATCACTAAATTATCGTTCTTTCAAAGCAATTGCTGACTGTCCACCAAATTCATCTTCCAGCTGGACGGCACATCAGCACATACAGCATGCAACGCTGCGCAGTGCACAGAAGTGGCTGTGGGCCAGCTGTCCAGATTTCATCACAAAGGACCAGTGGCCTCCAAATTCGCCAAATATAAACCCAGTGGACTATTACATGTGGGGTACAATGTTGAAGGCTTACTGCAAGCTTAAAACAAAGCCGAAAACAATCGCCAAAGTCAAGGAAGCGCTTCAGGTTATCTGGGGCAACCTGCCACAGGGACCGAGCGACACAGCTGTGAAAGACTTCTTAAATTAAGTGACTGATGGCTTGTGTTAAAGCTTGGAGCTGGCGGTGGACATCTTGAACATTCACAGTGACAATGGAATTCTGGCATCTGATCATTAGTTAACTGCGTTGTTTCAACAATGTTACTGAATTGGTGTTGTAGTTTGAACATTTTTGAATGCTAAAAAATCGGTAGGCAGTCATGTTAAAAAGTCTATAACTTTGTCGTTTTTTAACAGAATTAAATTTTACTTGACACTTAGATGTAAAAGGTCTTAGTTAATAAAGCTGTAAAATTTTAAATTAAAATTCAAAACGGTTGCTGAGAAAACAGCGAAAAACTTTAGGGGGCTAATTTTTTGCAGCACCCTGTATACAATATCAATGTTGTCAAAGCATAATAATACAAATTATAAAACGTATACACTTATTACATGAATTAAAAGATGACAACACCAAAGTAAAGCAAGTACGTTAATCAACTGAAAGCAAAAACCATTCAAATAACTAGAAATTATAATAGAAATTTACAAATTACAATTTAGCAAGTTACACTCACTTAGTCTTGAAAAAGAAGTAATAGAAGGAATAAACGTAGACGTATCCAGCTGTTGATGCACCCGACAAGAAGCTGGTCCACTGCCTGCAAAACCAGCTATGCATTACTACACGAAATCTTCACACAAAGCTTCTATCATGAAATTATTTTAAAAATGACTTGCTGTTATCTGTCTCAGATAATGTCCACGTTCCTGCAGCATATAAAACCACACTCCGCACAAAACGTATTATAATTCGTTTTTTAAGGTTCAAAAATTCATCTAGCAGACAAGCATGTTCTTATTGTCAACATTTTGCCAACCTGAGTCGCTTCTTTTTCGTAGTATCTGCCTTAAAATTAGGCTCTACTGGTTGTCCATCAACACACACCATCCTAGTATCATCGTACCAGTGCAGTATACATATCGCTTACATCTTTCTAACATTTATTTATGGAACATTAATTGATGGCATCCAATTTTTTGGTGTAAGGCCATCTTTCTGCCAAAAATTATCAAAGTTGGTGGAAATTTGACACAGTTATGACAAGTACTGAGACAAACCAACGATAGTCTTCAGCATTCAATAAAAAGTATGTGCAGACGATGGTGACACAAACGGTGACAACAATCAGAATGAGAAACACGAGCAGCATGAAGCCGTAGACGTAGTAGATCTTGTACGCCCAGAATGACGTGAAGATGAAGTACCTACAACACACCGAGTACACTACAGCTTATGAACAGTACTTTCAAATCAACTCAGCCTGCCCATCCTTCTACGGGTTCTGTAAGTACAACAAGTACCAACAAAAGCTGGGATGTAAACAGGCACTCTGCGTGATACACCAGCCCTGCATCTGTGGTCTTGCAGTGCTAACCTGTGTCTGACTAAGGGCTGACAAAATGGAGATCAGGTGGACAGCATGGCTCAGAAAGGACTCTATGTTTTTACTTTGTTTTCATAAACTAATTTAACTGGCTTAGTAAGTCAAGACACCTATGGCATTAATATTACGTTGGGTGAAGGGACGTGATTTTCATTAACAGCCCTGCTCAAACACTGCCCAAAATTTCACTCGTGGTAGACCCAGCAAAAACTGGAACAACACTCGACAAAATAACTAGCAAAACTCAAAAAGTAATAACAGTAGTATGGTTTAGTATTAAAACGATAACTGAGTCTTAACATAAGCTGTGTTTTGGATGCTGAACATGTTCGTGTTTGTTCATAGATAAGCATATCAAAAATGTATGCAAATTTATGCACGTCGACCCAATAAATTTAATATTTTAATAGTTTTAGCTAATAGTTTTGATTTCTGCTGACAGCATGGCAGACAAAAAAATTTGAAAGAGTTTTGTTTTGCTGTATTGAGGCAATATACTAGTAAATTTTTTTATGCTCCGGCATAGACTATTTAATTTGACACCGAACATGTTCTTGTTCGGTCATCCAGAATGCAGCTATAGTAAACCGGTTATATTAATTTCCAAAAGTTCACTACTACACAGTGTTTCGTAAAAAATGGCACCCTTTTTCTTTCTTTCATAACTCAGTCAAATGGTGATCAATTTACAACAAATTTCTACCAGATGTAACATGAAAAAATTAATTCAAAATGTGGACAAAATATGACTGTTAGTTAAATATTCTTTGCTAGTCGTGACGTAATGCTGACATCACAATGTGTCGTGATTACAACCTTGCGCATTTCAACTGGTGCTGTCAGTTGCTAACCTGCTTTGACGATAAACTTCATCTGGTTCGCTAATGAAAAATGTTCATCGTATCAGCGCTAAGCAACATGAGGGCAAGAAATCAGGCATCTCATGATCCAAAAACTCAACCGTCTCGCAAACGGTGTGTGCTGGTGCACTGACTTGCTGGAAGGTGTAAAAGTCAAGCTATCCTGACAACAGTGTGAAAGTGATCATTTTGTGCACTTTTGTAGCTGCAATGATAAAACCTCAACAGCTTGTCATCAGATGAAGTTCACCATCGTAGCAGGGCAGCTATTCAGCAACTGACAGCACAGGTTGCGACAAGTAAGTCTGTACTCAGGGCAAATTATAATCTCAGCAATACATTATTATACATGTACAACAAGCACACAACTTTAGCTTATGAGAACAGGATATCAAAACAAAGCCCACAGGCAACTGAATAGTAATAATTATAAAGCTGGTGAATGAGTGATACATGCATTTCAATAAAGATAGATCCAAATGGCAGTACGCCGCCAAGTGTGGCTATGATGCTAGGCTCCATGAACCTACAGAATACAGCATGAAACAAAGAATTAACCGCACAAAGGACAAACAGATAACAAACAAACAACAAATAACAGCAAACAGATAACAAGCATCGTGACACTAACGCAACTGGATACATGGCACCGTCCAAAAAAAGACTTGGTTAGATATAGATAGAGTTAATATGTGAAATGTCTGGCCTGAGAGTACACACAGGTTAAGAACAAACAAGAAATAAAAATCAAGGAGGAAATAGCAGCAGTTCTAAAATCAGCCAAATCTAGAAATCCAGCAGCAAATGTTGCTAGAGTGGGGGCAAAGTTACTAACAGATGCATATCCAATTTCAGTGCATAAATATGATGTCCTGAGATACAATTAATGAACAAATCAACCTTACCACTTCTTCTCCGGGATGATTCTCTGATAGACATTGACACGACATGGCGAGTCAGCCTGACCAGCGATGTTCCGTCCAATCACAGTTCCCACCAGATTCAACGGCAGAATGACAAACAGACAGATGCTTGCTACTGCAACCTGTGTACATCATTTCAAAGCATGAATGATAACAAATAAACATCAACTAACTGTCAAAGCACAACCACTCAGTCCTAGCATGATTTTGTAGCAGAAGATGTCTCCTTGGATGTATTAAACTCATTGCTTTACAGTACGATCTGTCATTAGCATCACAAATTTCATATAAAATAGAAGTTTTCTGCCACTTCATCAACAGTTACCAAATAACAAACAGCTAACTAGCCAAAATCGGCAAGCTAAAATTAATGGACATTTTACTGATGGTCATTGGTCAATGGTCAGTGGTTCCAGAAAAAGTGTTCCAAGCTAACTTGTTGGCCATTGGCTAGTCTGACTGAATGACAACCCCACACTCACTGAAACTTAGCTGTCTCTGACATTGTGGACACTGACAAGTCGAAGCGTTCTGCTGTCAGTCCCTCATGATAATATATACACCACCGATATCTTATTAGTTATTATGTGCATGTTACATACATACATTGCTATATAACACAATACTTCATATTCTACAACTACAACAATACAATCAGTTCAGCATTAGGCCTAACATTGTTCAGTGCACCAGAAATTGTTATGAGAATGCTCTATAATTCACATTCGACATATAACATTATGGCATTCGATATTGTTCACGCTGAGCCAAAAATGGTATAATGACAATGCTATTATATGATACTGGCTTCAATTTACAGTTTTCTTTGTGTATACTAAAAGATGCTAATGCTACTAACAGAATATATTGGAATATCAAGATTTTGGTACACGATATCTGTGCTAAAAGTTATTACAACTGTTACAGAAGCAGAAATAATGGAGTCTTTACCATTGTGCCAAAAGGAATAGCTCGTGAAGCATGGTAGTATATTGCTATGAAGTTAATAAAAAAAGCCGTTCCACACACTAGAAATGGAATAAGGAATGCACTTGTCACCATCTGCTTGATCCACCTTTTACCTAAAAGACACAGTACAACATCAACTGTACTGAGATACCAACAGTTACACTTAATGCCACTCAAAACACCTCTCTATCATAAGGTTTTTAATATTGCTTACTGAACTGCAATCATAAATGAATGAAGTGCAGTAAATTCAACTAAATAATAAATATATGACAATATAACAAACAAGCGGACAGGTTGGTACGCTTGATCTCTGCCATGGTATCAACCTGCAGCCTCCACTTTCAGTCTTTGGGCCTCAATATGCAGCGCTGCAGCATAGCCACTAGCGATAACGATACTGATGATGCAAAAAATGTCTGCAAGCACTTCGGCTGCTGTTCTTCTGAGTCATGCATCGGATCGCTGTGCATCGGACCAATAAAGCGATGGCATTCTCCGTGAACTTTAAACACAGACGGACCATGCACGGATTTCATTGGCCTGCATGCTCGCCACAGACAGAGTGCAATTCTATCATCGTATATTGCACCAAAACAACCGAGAACGTTGTGGCGACATGTCAGTTAGCAATTTAGCTAACAGCTCTGGCGGCTCAGGCATAACTTAATTTTACCGTCGCCGCAACACAAACCAAACTTTGGATTACGCATGCTGCTGTGCGACAAATGTTCACCGAGGAAGAACTTTGCTTCGCAGTGCTGGCATTGTGCATAAAGTGTGCCGCAGTCATGAACTGGAATAATCGTGTCGGTTGACTGAGCAATGCTCGTTGACTGAGCAACGCTGACTCACTTCAAAGTTACATTCGCGTAACTTAGCAGCATGACGATAACACTGATTATGCTTGCGCGCACATTTGTCAACCTTGCCTCTACTTTCGAATCATGACACTCACTGCCAGTTTCGCTAGCGTTATCTGTTTCAGTGGACGACAGTCGACGTTTTCCAGGCCAATATTGTTTTTCGGTCAACTCCATTTTACTACATGAGCGATCGTAGAACTACAGTACAGTACACTGACTGACGCATACACAGTAGACTACGCGCTGCAGCACAGCCGCTGGCTATAATGATGCTGATGATGCGTCACCATGGTGACAACATCTATACGACGTCACAGCTCTGCTGCGGCTTAAAAGGTGATGTGGCTGCAAAATTTTTTTAAAAAGTAAAATTTTCTCAAATGGACGACCCCTGAGCGACATCTGACCTAGCCCATGTTCATTGTTCAGGCCACGTACGACATGGGTCTGCGCGCAAAATTTTGATGACGTACATCATACTGGTACAAAGTTACTAGCGATGGTAACTCTCAAATACAGTATAGATATAAACATTAAGCATACATACAATGGTCATTACTCCAGTAATGAAATGACAAACAGACAAACACAAAAATATCGATTAATCATAAAAAATAATCATCTGTGATAGTTAAATAACCTGTCATTCAGCTGGCACTACTCACGCCACACAATTTCACCAGCAGACAAACAGTACTCAGTTACTAATAATTGTGATGAAGAAAGTGATGAATACAATATACAACATACCTCCCATACGGCTGTAAAGGCTGCCTCCAAAGTAGCCATTGATTGGACTCGACAATGCATATACAAAGATGGTAGTGCTCAAAAATGAACCTCGCCTGTTACACACAATCACAATCAATAGAAATGCATCTAATGCATACATGATAAACAGTTAAACACAGTACTATTGCATGTTTCAACATTCATGCACCTAATGCACACTGAGAACTCACCACAAACAGTCTGAATGTAACCGTTTCTCTGAACCGATTAATCCTATCACCAAAATACTACACAAATGACCAACGAGCGCTCAATAAAGTGCACATCACCACCAAGGATTGTCAGATCTTTTATTCTCGACTGTCTATAAAATCACAACAGCAGTAAATAAAAAAAAATCCTGCAAAATATTCTATGATCCATATTTAGGATCCTGTGTTCCTAATCATCACTGATATTGACTGTTTCTTGGACAGATCTGGATCCTTATTTAGGCCACTGTCTGATACAGGAACCTGGGATATGGATGTCAAACGTCACTACATTAGAATGTATCTTGTGTATGCATGTACTGTAGCAGAACTGACTCGGTGTAGAGCTCTCCAACGATGGCAATGGTGATGGTACACAGTGCAACGAATGCGATCTGATAACCCGTGCCAATCAGTGATGAGAAGACAAGTGAATAGGACGCAGGACGGAACACATCACCATGCACTTGCTTCCAGCCATACTCATCTCCTATATCACGCTCCTAGCACAGACAGCAATATAATCATAAATAAGCAAAAACAACATTTAAGCAGATACAGAAAAAACTAGCAGGTTTCATTGGGCAAACTGACTCCAAACTTAATCCAATTTCAGTTTCTTCTTTCAGTATTAAGTAAATACCTTATTATGATAACAGTTTTGAAAACTTTTAAGCCTAAGAATTTGCAATTTCTCCATCTGAGAGAGCTATTGGTTTTCTTAACACTTTTGGTAGGACAGTTGACTTGGGAGGGGAAATGCATGTCCTTCCCGAAACCGAATCTGCTGGTAGTTTCTGTTTAAGAAAATGTATAGTAAACATAAAGACCTTCTCAACCATAAGGCATGTGGCGACACAGTTCTCCATTCCTTTATCCATCAGCCAGACACCAGTTTACACTGCAAGACCATGAATACAGAGCAAATGCATCATGCGGTATGCATCTTGAGCCCAATTATCACTTGTAGAGTCACCATACTCATTGTGCCTACCCATGGATACACATGTACAATGGTCATTACAGAAGTAACAGAGACAAATGCTAGCCTGATTTGACCTGAATGTCGATACTAAAGCAAATTAAAAAAGAATCACCCAGCCGTTCACCCAGACAGCTAATATGAAACCAGAAGAGTTTGAATAATGCACTCAACCACGGCCAGTTTACAAAACAAGTCACGCTAAGTAAATCACCATCTCATCGATGTCGTCTTCTTTGCTGTACCGTGCGTAATCTTTGCGAAGAGTTCGCATCAGAATCATGCTCACAAGACCAACAAGGAATATCACCATCATGAATGAGTTGAAGATGGAAAACCAATGAATCTGTACAATCAAAACCAAAATCAACACTCCATCATAATTAATTGTCCCGCACTGTGTCCTGATACACTGGACAAAAATCCACGAAGCTATTAACTTGTGGTACTGACACTACACAACATAAATGCCACAAAAATCAGTTAACCCATATCACTAAAACCACTACAGCAATGGCTGTAGGAATGGCTGTACTGATGCACTAGCTGTAGTGCATATACAATGTTCATCTCAACAGTATAATTACTCACAGAAAAGAAATCACTGCACCCGGCACATCATTCAACTGATATCTTCAGTCATAAATGTCTTGTAAATTAACTGCATCTTATAAAACAAAACTACATGATTCTGAAAAAAAATATGCAACAGTGCTAGTTACCCGATGTTGAAAAAAGTTGGGATCAAGGTATTTATCAAATCTATCCGCAAACTTAACTGTTGAAGGCTTCCAGTTGACCTGAACAAAGAAAGCACATCAGAAAAATCCTAATGTATACAGTACTTTCTCACAGCACAAATACACCAATGACTGTGATGACTGAATCAACACAAATATGCTACAGAATTCTGCTTGCACAAAATGGGTGCTGTGAATGTCTGAAATTGTTTTCTTTCTGCAAGTTTTCAAGCGTTATCAATAACATTTCTGGGATTACTTCCCACTGAGATGACATAACTCAGAGATGCAACTTTCAAGACTTTTTGACACTGTCAAAGTGAAAAATTTAATGCCAAATTCTGAAAAAAAAACAATGCCAAAAAGTCAAAGTAAAATTTTGCTGCCAAGTTCCTTTAAAAATGCCAAATTTGACTTACTTGGCATTTTAAAATATCAGCTGGCTAACCCTGAAGTATAGCAGCAAAATCCACCAGTGAAAAAATACAAGGCTAATGCAATAAGAATGGTACAAAGTATGTGACACATTTACTGAGCTAACATGAAGAATTGCGAGTTAAATTACTGACTAGTGGGTACTGTTATATACAACAGTAAATACAACATTGATCAACATGTCAAGTATTATTCACACCATGTCCAACCTTTAACAGTGACCTCAATGTGACTAGATTGATTTTTTATCTCCGCCAATGGAAGAAATGAACATTAGAGGAGATTAAGAGATTGGTCGTTCTGTCCATCGCTCCGTGTGTGTGTCTGTCGGTGTGTCTGTGTACATGATGACTTATCATCATCTCCACATGTCATACACAAGGGGCAGGAACAGCGGCACCCTCCTGTGAAAACTTCTACATTGGCCAAGATATGCACTCTCACGAGCGCCTTCTAGTTTAGTATATTTTTCACAGCTTCTTGACACCTGGCCAACTTCTAACTTAACAACTTTGTGGCACATAATAATCAATCGTGAAGTATAATTTCATGACACAGAAGAACCCTGCGCAATCCAGGTATATTATCCGTTACCACATACAAGTATAGTTAAAAACTGTGCTGTGCATTCTACTAGAATCAGAACTAGACCAATGACCTACAGCTGAAGTACAAAAAGCTGCTGCTAACCTACCTCGTAAGTAAAAGAAACCCTAGCACCAGGTTCCAGCTTCACTTTGGCCTCACTCGTCAAGTTCACATCAACAATAGCATCCTGGTTGTAGCCGATATCTAGCTTTTTGTGCGTCCACATGTAGAATGACTTTGCATCTTTGTCAACTTCTCCAACAATGCCTGTTGCATATTGCATAAACAGAATGACAGCAACTGACTCCTGGCAGATTACCTCCGCCGAAAAGGATATGTTTTTGCCAGAGTTAGTTTGTCTGTTGTTAGCAAGATAACTCAAAAAGTTATGGAAAGATCTGTCTGAAATTTTCAGGGAATGTCAAGAATAACAAAAACTATAAGTAATTCAATTTTGGGGGTGATCCGGAAGGAATCCTGGATTCTGGTTTTCGGATTTTTTTTACCATTGGCAGATAGGGGAAACCGCTGCCAAATATGGTAATGCCACCTGGTGAACAGCATGGCGTTGACAGAGGTTTGCGGTCTCTGACTGCTTTTCTAGTTGATAAATGGAACATTAGTGAGACAATCTGTTCACAGGTATTTAAGAAATATGTCCAAACATTAAGCTACAATGATACATAAATGAGATATTACAACAAAATTACATATAGATTAAATAACCAGTTACTTCAAGATATTATGTACAGTGCAAGATAGAAAACAAACTGTTATGATCAAGCATCAAATATGACCTACCCCAGATTGGCAGATCGTCGATGTACATTTGGTACCAGTAGTGATTTTTTACGGCATACACAAATGCTTGGAATGTGTCATCCGACAAAGTGATGTTGCAATATGCTGTTGTCTTCTTGTCAGCTATAACAACACAATGTAAAGCCTGTCATGCTACATTGATAACTGAGATCATCTATTCGCTACTAACAAAGTATTACTCAGTACATCTCTTTTCCTGGCACAATTCCTCCCTCCCCCCTAAAAAAACAACCTGCAAACTGTTTGGATTGAAATACTTCTTAGATAAAGTGCTACTACCTGGTGTGGTATTTCATCACACTAATGGTCCCAATTATTTGTCTTAGAACTTATCCACATCTCTTGTTGACCAGCATGTCTCATTTGGTAGAAAATGAACAGCATCTAAAGACCAACAGAGTACAAATACAGCATTCCTGAGAAAATTTGCTGAAATACAGCAATGCATAACTTGACAATGCTGTAAAATTGATATGATGAAAACATTTTACTTAAACTTTATGAAAAAACCTTTCACTTCACCTTTGAAATCAATGTCAAGCCCGCTGAACACAAGTTCAACACCCTGCAGTGCTTCGCTGAGTGTCTCATGGTAATGACTGATATCTTTCTTTGGCCCAGGACAAAATGGCAACGAGAAGTATGAATACGTTTCTTGTCGGTTGTGATACGGACCAACTGTATTCATCCACAGAACTACTTCATCTTTGTCAACGTACTGCAGAATAAATAAAAAACTAAGAGTATAAACCACCATATCAGCATGATCATTAATACAAAATGGTGATGAAAATGATGATGATGACAAGACAAGAGATGAAGAGTACGGCTTAGGCTTAGTTAGGATTTGGGTGGGAAACTTTTGCGACAGATTTCACAAATCTCCGGCGATTCGGCGCTGTCAGTGGGGCGTTTTGTCATACAATGGGGTGTTGGTAATTTGCGGAAATGCAGAATGCGGAAAGTAATTTGCGGAATGAAATCTGCGGAAGTAGGCTGCGCAACGGTGGGTGATATGCAGAATGCGGAATGACCGACCGACTGATCGATAACGCCCCCGGCCGCACTCAGCATCTATTGCCACTAAATACTGAGCAACGTAGGCTACTGTACGCAATATCTCACGCTTAGATTAAAATATGCCGCTGTCATATATCATCTTTGTCATTTTAAATTCTTTGAAAATAATTTATTGATTGCTTGCTAATAATTTAAATTATAGGCCTATGTTTTTAAACTGTTACGTTATTTTACTTTATTTCATTTTGATATTTATTTTTTTAATATTTTAGTGCTAAATATAAAATTTCATATTTATTTTTATTATTTATTTATTTCATGTATGTAATTTTTTGTTAATTAAATCAGATAATCGATTACAATCGCTAATTATTGTGTAATTTATGCTTTAATGTATGAAGTTCGAATTAATAATAGCCTAATAGACGACGCCAAGTCATTTTACGTGAAACAGCAGTGTTACATTACTATAAGCCTAAATAAAAATACATTGACCATCATCATTGCAACTCAAGACATACTAATTATATAAAAATGTATATACATACTAGCCCTACTTAAAATACTTAAAATAATGCCTAGTTTAATGTAAATTGAAAAACACATTAATACAAAAAACTCCTATGGAAGTCACATCGCCTAAATAACAAAAATATCAAAATACATGTACACGTATAACTTATATTCAAACATCAACAGAAATAAAAAATATATAATCAATAATGTTATAGTCGTAAAATTAAATCAGTTTATTACAGAGTCACAGTTCACAATCAAATTGTACGTTTTGGAGTGTTAACGTTTTTTAACGTTTTTTCTACTTTTTGCAACGTTTTCATCGTTTTCCATTGTTAGCTACAGCAATTCCGCCCCATAAATTCTGCAAATTACCACCACGTTAAGCTCGGAAGGTAGGCAGTGATTTGCGGAATTGGGCTGATCACGTGATCATGCCCGTCAACCAATCATCTTCATTCCGCAGATTTCGTTCCGCAAATTACTTTCTGCATTCCGCATTTCCGCAAATTACCCATACTCTTAGAATTGTTATTTGTGTCATTTGACCCTCAAAAAAGTACACTTTTGACAAATTTTTGTAATCCCATAATCCCGGGATTGAGATGCGGCCAATCCCGGGATTCGGGATTGGTGAAAACGGCCGGGATCCCGGGATTCGGGATTGCAAACACTAGTGTGCATGCAGTTTCATAAGTGGCGAACGGAAAATAAAGGTGTGAATAAAATGCATCCGGTGCGTCTGCGTCTAGTAACGTACGTAACTCTTACCAAATCAAACCCCATAACATTAGTCCATACCCTATCCCTACCTCTAACCCTATTTTCATCATTTTTCCCTTACTCAAAACCAAACAATACCTGCCCTAAACGTAACAGATATGGCTCCGATGTGTCTGTTGTTTTTACGCAAACTAGCGTTACTAACATTAATGCTCACCAGCCCATACCTTAGCTCTGACACTGATCTTGAACGTAACCCTATCCCTGATCTTGTGTTTAACGTTTATCCTGACCTTAATTGCACTAGACGAACTTAGACGCACTAAACGCACCAGACGCATTTTACCCACACGCGGAAAATCTAATTTGCTTACATTTCCGTCCGAGCGACTGTAATGTACGCGACAACTGTTATCCGCACATCCGTCTTTTACCCATACATCAGCACTTAGCATCCGCAGATTTTATCCGCCTTTTACCCGTTGCCACATCCGCTTATTACCCATAGGCGAAATGGGACGCCTTACAATCAGTGAACTGTACCAAACGATCTAACGAAGTCTATCCCAGTGTCCAGCAAACAGAACGTTTTATTTACCTAACAAGTTGTCTACCCTCACAACCTATAAATAAGCGAAACCACAACAAATAAAACAAATACTTTCTAAAATAAAAATATCACATAAATCAAACATCTGCCTACTTTCACTCGTTACATATTCTACGAAAGCCATAAGCTAAGTAGTGATGTTCCACTAATATGATTACCGGTATTACCGTACCGGTGTATCGGTATTCATAAAATACTCTGCAGACTGCAGTCTGCCGTAATCCAGAAAAAAAACACAAGCAACATATGTTGACTTTTTTGTTTATCTTATTAATTATGTAATTAAGTTATGTTAATTAAAAGTACAGAATATGTGACTTACTGGTAGTAGTCAATGTGCAGTGATGTGTCCTCAAAGACGGAAGACTTTTCTTCGTCTTCGTCCTCAGGTTTTATGTCTTTGGCGTTGGTTTTGTCTTCGAACACAAAGTCCTTGATAACATCACTGCTAATGTAACATACGGTAATGATATTTATGATTTTACACATTTTGGCGATGTTGGACATAATTTGTCCTCTCAATGTCAAATTACATCGTCAAAAGAATCCAATTCCAGGATTGCAATCACTATCTGTAATAAACTGCAGTGCGTTGCTATTACCGGTAGCAAAATGTTTTTCTATACACTTTGTACCGGTAGGTTCAAAGCGATACTGGCAAAAATATAAAAAAAATCATGTTACATCTCCAATATTGGAAGTTCTTAATTAAATATTTTTGGCTGAAGAATGTAATTTTTTGCATGTTGGATATAAATAACACCTTACTCGGAAGGTGGTAATTGTTACTGTATACAAATAATGTTAGTTTTAGTGTCGTATATTGTGGCTACGTATCAGCAGTGAATATTTGCATTTAATTAGCTAAAATTGTACTTTCGCAGCTAGAATCTCTGGAAGATAGGCGCAAATCCAAAGACTGGCCTTCGTGTTACACTAGTCTTGTGGGAGTATGAAGACAGTATCCATCTGGCTGCTGTGCCTACGGCAGGCTCTTACGGCAGCCGATGTATTCGGGGGCATAGGAAATCGCCAAAATGAGCGCCCCCGAAATTCGGGGGCATAGCACCGGTCTTGTACTTTTCGCATAATACGGCAGTTGGGTTAACCTACTAACTCTGCTAATCTGCTAACTCTCAACTCCTCCAAGACTGAATTTCTTCTCATTGGCCTTAAACAACAACTTGCTAAAATAAATAACTCTTCTCTCAACACTGCTCACTCTGCTCGTAACTTTGGCTTCATATTTGATGAACACCTCACTTTCTCGGATCAAATCTCTGCACTGTCTATATCTTGCTGTTTTCACATTCGTCAGCTATCATCTATCACCCCATCATTCTTTCATTCTAATCTCAAAACTTTTCTTTTTCTCAAATCCTGTCCTCCATAGACATCTGGCGCCCTCTTGGATTGACTCCACGGCTATTCGGACCTGCTCACGGTTTTTATGTTTACTCTTTTCAGTTTTTCTGAGTTTTAGTTTTCATTATTATTAGTCCGCCCAAAAACGATAGTTTTCGGAAGGACTTATGTTTTACTGCAGATGTTTTTTTTCTCCACTCGCGAAATCTCCGAGATGCGTGGGCCGACCGGCGTGAAATTTTGCACGATGGTCAGTAATAGGCCCTATTTTATAATGCCGGTCCAAAATTTTGGGGGCACACCCCAAAAAAATTTCAGGGGCCAAAAACATGCAAAATTTAGCCCAATTTTGGACGACTTCGAAGTTCGGTGATGAATATCTTTGAAACGGATGAAGATTTTCAAAATCTGATTTTTATTCCGTCTACCGCGATTCCTCCTGCGTTAGGCGAAACAAGTCTGGTGAAGTTTGGTCCGGTGACCTTGGAGATCTCAATGTGAAATCGTACCCACCTAAAGCGCATTTTTCAGAAGAACATATTTCGGCCGCTAGGGGGTGCTGCGCCCCCAAATTTTTACACGTGCTAGAGAATGACCAAGTCTTACTAGCGCACCCCCCATCGGGGACGGCGGCCCCGCTTACAACTTTTTTCAAAGGGGAGTCAAAAATTGCCTTGAAATGTAGCGTATTAGACGAAGGATCTTTGGAGCCAGAGGGAGTAGCTTCATGAGACTGCCACGTGACGTGCTGCTAGATGGGGGTGATAACGCGGTTACAACTTTTAGGGGGCACCGCCCCCTTAAAATTTGGGAGTGCAAAAAACGTGCAAAATTTAGTACGTTTAACGACAACTTTTGACTTTGAGCGCAAATATCTCTGAACTGCATAGGGTATCGACAAGTGGTAAACGGCGTTATCAAATACAGTTAATTCCGCGTTGAATAAAAAAAATTGTGTGAACTTCAGTCCACTAACATTAGAGATTACGCGGCTAATGTTTACCCACCAAAACCAAATTTTTCGGAAGGCCGTATTTCAGCCCCTAGGGGGTGCTGTACCCCCAAATTTTTACACGCGCTAGAGAATGACCAAGTCTTACTAGTGCACCCCCCACCGGGGATGGGGGCCCCCCTTACAACTTTTTTCAAAGGGGGGTAAAAAATTGGCTTAAAATGGAATAAATGAGCCATTATAACTTCGGAGTTAGGGGGTGTAGCCCGACGAAACTTTGGCACTTGACATGTCTCTAGGTGGGGGTGTTAACGCAAGTACAACTT
>Ga0209367_1002562_pt1 | contig 24082 bp, 14 predicted proteins | sample WorMetLIZISLAND2_FD_187412 | JGI IMG/M metagenome (GOLD analysis project Ga0209367, IMG submission 187412) | Marine gutless worms symbiont microbial communities from Max Planck institute for Marine Microbiology, Germany - Olavius geniculatus... ... | reverse complement strand
GGTCAACGTTGACCCCAGCTGGTACTCAATGTAACTGTTAGCTAAATAAAGTGAATTAATAATCAATCACATAAATTTGTCATACGCAAATAAAATATGTGTAAAAACGTTAGAAGTCAAAAAATTACAGAATTTTGTTGTACACGATTACGGAGAAACAACGCCGCAAATTTGCGTCTGGGGTCAACGTTGACCCCACGGTAGTAGGAGGGTTAAGCGAGTTTCTTTGAGTATTCTAAGTTAATTTTCTTTACGCGGTACGCTTATTTTTGTGTTTTGTATATTTGCGTATCAGTTTTGTGTTTCTGCGCGCCCGTATATTCTTGTCTTTATGTTTCTTTCTGTACATCCTGTGTAGGCGCATATTGCACCTAATACGTGTCGTGCGATTCGCTGTAGCCAATACTTATTGAGTTTTCGCTAGCGCGGTGAACTTGGCCGCTGGACAATAGCTGCCCTGGGCGTGACTGTCAGCGGCGTCTGTACAGTATTTTATGTATTTTTGTGTCGACAGAATAAGTTATTGTCGTGCGCTCATTTGTTTAAACGGTAAAGTTGGGAGCGTAACGTCGCCAGTCAAGCTGGGAGTATAACGTCCCTAGTAGTATGTTTTTGTACTTTCTGCCCACGCCCACGCATTTTTGACGAGTTTGACAAGTGCCCCGCTCCGCCCCGCCCACTTTTGGCACACCCTGGTACCCTTACATGTGTCCGGCTATAGTACGCCTTGGTAACGCTAACCCTAAATTGCACTATAGTACGGCATTTAAGGGTAAATTGGGCCTGCTATTAGCTGCTCTCTCAACCCTAGCTTTAAATAATTAATTAATTATGCTAATTAACCTATTTAAATAACAAATTTAATTTTTTTTTTAATTTACCGTAACATTATTTTAGTTAGGATTTATCCTAAATTGCACTACAGCAGGGCCACAGGGGGCCAAATTAGGCTTCCTATTGGCTGCTCTTTCAACCCTAGCTTTAAATAAATAATTTATTATGCTAATTAACTTATTTAAATAACAAATTTAATTATTTTTTTTAATTTACCTTAACATCTTTTTAGTTAGGGTTTATCCTAAATTGCATTACAGCAGGGCCACAGGGGGCCAAATTAGGCTTCCTATTGGCTGCTCTCTCAGCCCTAGCTTTAAATAAATAATTTATTATGCTAATTAACCTATTTAAATAACTAATTTAGTTATTTTTTTAATTTACCGTAACATCTTTCTAGTTGGGGTTTATTTTAAATTGCACTACAGCAGGGCGTCAGGGGCCAAATTAGACCTCCTATTGGCTGCTCACTCAATTCAAGCTTTAAATAATTAATTAATTATGCTAATTAATTTATTTAAATAGCTAACTTAACTATTTTTCTAATTTGCCGTAGCATCCTTCTAGTTCAGGTTTATCCTAAATTGCATTACAGCAGGGCCTCAGGAGGGCCAAATTAGGCCTACTATTGGCCGCTCTCTGAACTCTAGCTTTTAATAATTAATTACTTATGCTAATTAACCTATTTAAATAGTTAATTTATTTTTTTTCTAATGTATTCTAACGTCTTAATTACTAGTGTTTGTAGGCACTTCTGGTAACCCTAACCCTAAATTGCATTACAGCAGGGCCTCAGGGAGCCAAATTATGTCTTTTATTGGCTGCTTTCTCAACCATAGTTTTAATTAATTAATTGATTATGCTAATTAGCTTATTTAAATAGTTAATTTAATTATTTTTCTAATGTACCTTAACGTCTTATTTACTAGTGTTTGTAGGCACTCAGTACGCCTTACACGATCGTCTACAACACTTAATTATCTGTCAATTATCGCTCAGCGGGTGTGTACTTAACGGTGGTTCTTGGAGGTGTTCTAAAGCTCACTATCTACACCCTTTTGTATGACGCCATTTTCCTACACATTTACAGCATATTTTAACTATTAATTACCTGCAGAATTACCAGTTTTTTTATTATCAACGTCAGCGTCTTACTGTTATATCACTTGGCCACCTTATCGTTCTACGAGGCGACGCGCATGTACGCGCCACGTGCACGCCGCGCGACGGGCGACCATGCGCGTAATAGCGTTTAATCAGCACAGTGGGGAGCGCCCCACGCCCAGCACGTGCCATCTTCTTGGCGTAAAAATTTTATTATCTATCACAGTATAAGTTATGCGTCAATATATTAACCCTATACGCGTTCAACGTAGTAGCGCATTAAACCTACATACTCCTATTAATACCATTACTTGTTTAATAGGTCTATTAAGCAGTTCTACAGTAAGTAGCTCACTTGCCTCTAATTAAACTTAGCATCAGTAAGAAAGGCAGCCCCACATTACGACATATTTATTTAATTTATTATTTTTTTATTTATTTAAGCATTTACTTTACATCCGCCGCACATCATCCATTCTACGGTCCTAGAATTTTTCTCACATTTCGTAATGTACACGTTGACAATAACATCCCTTTATGCCTATTATTGCCGTACATTAAAGTTAAATAATTTCAACACCATTATACACTAAGTTGCATTTACGACGTTCCCTCGCCTTTATTTCCACTTTTCTTCAAGGTATTAGTTTATGTTCACCATTCATCTAGCATGTCAATAAGTATTTTACGTGCAGAACTTACTATGTTGGCCTAGTGTTTTAGTTTAATTTTTTAATTCTCAAAATAGTTTGCACTGTTTTAATTTTCATTTTTATTTATGACATTATTTGTGTGTTTATGTTGTAATTGTTGCCATTACTAACTATTGTTATTGTAAGATTATATACTTACTTTTTTCCATTCATGTAGTGTTTTACGCGCAACAGCAGCTACTGCTGTAGCGCGTCTTAGCCATCGCAATACTGTCCGTTTGTCCGTCGGCTGCTTGAAAGACTCTAGTTTTAGGAACTCTAAAGCTTTTTCATAAATTCAAAGGGGTCACCCTCCAACGAGAACGCTAAGGGGTGGGTAAAATTTGTAATTTTTGGTCAATAAGTAGCTGTATCTTAGTAACGGTGCATGATAGGGCCTAGGTTACTATTAATCACTAATAGGATGTCGTAGACTGGTTTTCGATTGGCGCCGAATTCAATGACCTTGAATTACCTTGAACGTCAAAATAGTGGGCTTTGTAGATTTTTGGTGCTTTTGGGCTGCGAAACAAGGCTATATCATTCACTAGGCGGCGCCACGCTACTATGGTTATGCGATCCAGATAGTGAATTTGGTATTTGTATATTAACTTAGCTTGAAACAGAACTGCTATAGGCTTTCGCGCGTCTAGTAGGCATGAGCTCATTTTTTTGTTTATATCGTGAAAACAATATCATGTTCACTGTATTGTTTTTATTTATCAACATGTTCACAGTGTGTTCATTAAACCTGTAACGAAACGCTATTGTTGCAGCAGTGGCACAACATCTTTATAGGTAGACCATGCCCTTTTTATTCCTAGTTGTTGATCATTTTCTTCTGACTTTATAACTAAAGGCAATATCAATGGTGCCTATAGCACCACCTGTTGTGTCCGTCTGTATGTCTGCTGTCTGACTGTCTGTCCATTGTCTGTCCCGCATCACGGCAGTAACATGTATTTTTTTTCTTCATCGAAGGTAACCTAACTTATTCACAGTGTGTCCATTAAGCCTGTAACGAGGCGTTATCGTTGCAGTAACGACACGGTATTTTTATAAGTAAACCATTACATTTTTATTCCTTGTTGTTTTTAACTTTATATTTACATACTATCAATGTTGCTTTTATAGCGCAACCTTTTGCGCCCATCCGTCTGTCCATCTGCATGTATGTCGCCTGTCTGTCTGTTGTTTGTTTGGTGGCACTCACGTTAGGTTGTGTGCGTATGTTTGTCTGTTTGTCTGTCTATCTCTCTGCTATTTTTTTACTTGTTTGCTTGCTTTCTTCCACGAGTTTGTTCTACATGTTGTTATCCCATCTCACTCTGTTACGTTTTACCCAGTAAACATTTAGCTCATATTTTTTTGGATTTCTATAAGTGTACATGCGTGAGCGTAATATTCAACAGTACACATTATGTGCAAGATTTATTAACATATAGTCATACAAGTGAACACGTGATATCTATTTACATCACACATGCATTGCATGCACACATTCATGTCAGTGTTCAGTTAATTAATTTCTATTTACAATCAGTTTACACCACAGTTCACAGAAACATAAGCTTAATTATTGTTCACTTTTAGCATTATACACAGTAGTGTTATTTATATTTTTATATACAAGATTATTTTAAAGCAGCAAAACTTATACACTTTATTTACAATACGTTAGTTTAACAATTTACTTTTTAGACAGTAATGTCAAATTTATAGGTTAAATTGGGTAATCACCAGGATAAACCTAAACACTTTGTCAAGTACAAAACCACTCCCTCTGGCGTCAAAATTGTCTACACTACATAGTAGTTCATTAAGCAGTTGGTTGCAGTCGAACTGGATACCACGAGTCACCATTTGTGGGTGTGATGTAAAATGTGCATCTATGTGTTGAAATCCATCTGGCGTGTCGAGAGAGAAATGCGCAGATGTTTGTGCGAACACGCGTACGCTCCTGTAAAAGCACACATATTTTCAATCTGTTAAATATCGGTACTGTAATTCAAAATTAGTATACAATAGCAATAATAATGTAAATTAGTGGTAACTAACTATGTAAGCAGGTGTTGTTGAGATTATGTAGCCAGTTAACCTAATTGGTCACACCGCGCGATATACCACAAAGATTAGTGCTGCTGCGCTCAAATATTCACATTACTGGTAAGGTTTTATACTTACTACCTCTTCATTATAATGTGTTTGTCGATGACTTCAAGTATATCCAAAGCGTTGCGTGTAATGAATCGCTCATAGGTTGTGTCCGTGTAATCAGTAGGCAAGTCGACCTCGGCGACAATGTTATCAATAACATGACATGTTTTCTGCAGTTTCTTGCGGTTTTTCTATCATATGCTTGACAGATACCGGGTGCAGCGTCACAGGCGTTACTTGGTAGACGTCTTTTTGCAGACAGGGCATTGCGGTAAAATGACACAGCGTCTACAATGACCGTTATTCACCATTATTAGCCCACAATTAATGCACTCCTCGTGCTGATCCATACCTACATTTGACAACATAGTTATTACAAATTAGATAAAAATACAACAAAAAGGAGTAAAATACTGTAAAATTATGTCTAGTTTGTTATAGTTAAGTCACATCACATGCATGATCCGTCCGTTCGTCCGCCCATTCATCCGGTCGGTTTAGTCTAAATATCGCAACAATATACGTTTTAATGATAAAAGTTTATAACAAACCGTTATTAGATATCTGCCGTAGTTGTTGCAACACATGTTTCATCTCATCCGCACGTGTAAACTTGGTCATGTCGAACAAGGAGTAGACGAAAAGATTAACAATAACTGTAGTAAATATACGCAATCAATTGTCGAGTGTTGTCCGTACTAATGGCAGTCGTCAACTGATCAATTTTACATCAACGGCAACCTTTTATACAGTATGATAATTAACGCGTGGCCAATAGGACGTTTTTTTATCAGTAATCACCACTATGCCATTAGATCGCAACGTAAATATTTATAGATATGGGCCCTGTCGCTGGTGGAACAACAAATAACGATGACGTAAAAGCAGACTGTTTTATTGGGGTAATAATGCTATTTTTAGAATATTAGTCACCACCAGTGCAGACAGTCAGAGTGTCTAAAACCTAGGGTTCGTCACCCTACTCCTACCCGTTAATGTTACCTGTCGGCCACGCGCTTAGGAGACGCAGCAGACCCGACGATCTCGTGATTGCTGACGTCAGCATCAAGAATGAATCATGAAAGCTTCCGGTATAGGTCTCGCGCTACAATGCAGTCTAGTAAGGATGTGTCACTCGTTTTCGTGTCCTTTCTAGAAGACTGATGCATAGAATTAATGGTCCACCAGATTGCAGGCGTTATGATTGATAAATCACCGTTTCCAATAAGGTTCGCTTTGTAGTCGAGTTAGCACCATATCTGTTAAAGTCAAAAGTTCTGCCTAAGTTAGGGTTAGGGTTAGGGTTAGCATCTACCTATGTCTACATTTTTAGGTGATACTACACGACCCGTATCGTTCCTTTTCCTCAATGCTAATGTAAAGTTATGGCTAGAGTTAGGCTTAGAGCCTTTTCCATACAAGAATCTAAGTAAGGGCTTCATCTACTCATGTCAGCGTTAGAGCTAGGGTTAGGACTAATGTTAGGGTTAGGGTTAGCGTTTTAACCACACGTGCAAATTTACAAATTTAGAGGTCCACTTTTTTGCCGCACCCTGTATAACTTAGTTAATTAACAAAAAAGTTCGAAGCTACCAGCATGTTTCATTCCACAGAATAATGCCACAATAAATATGAGTTCAAATCTGTCTAGGCCTTGATCCAACATTTTGGCCTCAACATGGCTACGTTCTTAGTGCTTTGACCTGTTTGACCTGTCAGTTTACCGCTCAGCCTTGACCTCCAAGAGTATATACCTGCGGGGTCCAATGAAATGTTGTGTTAGATGGGGCCAAACCCTAGTCAAAACACACAATTACAAATTGCTGCTGCCATCTGGCAGAAACCAGCAAGTTCACACAGCATAGTGCAAAAACACAAACAACACTTTTAATAGAGAATGCAAACATTAAAAATAGGGCTGCACTGAATTTCTATTTTCTATATTTAGCTGCAGCTGAAGCCAGATTTGCTAGTTTATAACAGTAAGTATCAAAGTAAAAATATTAAACAGTAGCTTTATATTCAACACGCAATGTAAGCAACAAGAAAATTTTTTTAATTGGCCAGTAAACCTACAAAAACCAACTAGTTGTAATAAAAATCCACTTTACACATTGCGTTACACAGCATCCACTAACATTACAGCAACGATCGAGTTACTTAAAACTGAACTCTTTACAAATTTTTCTAAGTTCCAAAATTTGATAAAGCCAGAGTGCACGGCACGGCATGATTGTTCAAATTAGTTAGAGATAAATTTTAGTACAAACCTAATTAGCACATAAAAGTACGCAGTTTTAATGCGCTTAACAATTATATAAATAAACTACAAATGTATCAATTTTAGCGAACATGCAAACCAAGCTATACATAGGCCTAGCATGTACTTGGTCAAAATATCGCCTATTCGGATCGCACGGAAAGAAAATGCTTGTTGCTAGTCAGTAAAATTTGATAACAAACAAAAAAAACAAGTTCTGTGACCTTGCTGCTGTCACCTGAAAAATACAATTAAATAGTTGGTTGAAGTGATTTTACCTTTTACCAAATTATTTTGCTGTTTGTTATGATTATGACAACTCAAGTGGTGTAACAGTTAGGCTGTTGGGTGTACGATCGTTGGTTCGACTCCTGGTCGGGTCGATATCAAGTGGTTACTACTTGCATGGGACAGATAAACCAAACTCAGCATTTCTCCCCTAAAAGGTAGGTAGATTAAGTACTGTGGCCTGTCTTGCTGAAGTTGTGGCGGGTATAAATAGTCTGGAGCAAAAAAATTATTGAAAACTTTTACATGTTTCACTGCTATACGATAAGATGAAACAGATTATAAAATCACATGTATCTGTCAGCCGCCTGTCTGTAGTAGCTCCTATGGTCAAAATGTTTTTCCAATTTTGCACAGTAGTTCGGGGCCTAAAAAGTAAGATCGAGTTTGTCCGGGGTGAAAATCTGATAACCCCTCCTCTACTTTGCCAGTTATGGAACGAGCATGGTTTGACATGCAGTCTTTTTCATCGCAGTATTGTTGGAAGTAACGGTGTTGGCATACTGATTAATGCGAAGCTGAACGTACTTCTTGAACACAGAAAACAAAACATTGTGGCATGTTGGAAAGTTAAAACCGCGGGAACTCAGAGCCTCCAAAATCTGTTTTGTTGCACGCAGGCCAACGTCAGCTGTCCGATGCACGGTCGCTGTGTTCGAGACAATGATCGGCTCAGCAAGCTTTGCTGCAGCTAGCAGCTCCTGTGATGGATGTGTCAAGCCACCGTTGCTTCGAGCAGCAGTATAATGAGTGTAGCATTCATTTATGGGAACATGAGCAATAAATGCAGCACGACAGACATCACAGTCCACCTTCTGGAATACCTTAGAAGCTGCCCAGCCCATGATGTCATACAGACCATTGCCTTCAAGCATATCTGGCCCGGTCTGCTCTCTGCAGGCGGAAACATTTGCACCCTGTTCTACTTCGAGTGAAGCCGTTAACAAAGCTGGCAACAACGACTTTTTATCAATGTCAACTCCATGAGCTCTTTGCTTTAAGTAGTCAATGAGATATGTACATCCATCATCCTCATACGCAGAACCTTTACTAATCTACATATCTTCTGGAACAGGTGATGCCAAGTGTTTCCGTTGCAGCTTTCAATTTTTCTGCTGACACGTTGTCAATCCCTGGTGCCTTTCCCATCTTCATATGGCCAAGAGCTTCCTCCTCTTCTTCAGCTAGGATCCCAGTTGTTGGTAGCTCATTGCAAGGTGCTGGATCTAGACCTTTTACAGATGTTTCATCTACCGGATTCTGACATTGTAGAGATCTTGATAATAGTCCCTCCATCTTGCCTTTACGCTGTTGATGTCTTTCAATACGATTTCATTTGCATCTTTAATGACGCTAATGCGAAAAGCCGAGCTGCCCGTAATTTGGCGTATGCCTTGGTATATTGCCTTCATAATGCTGTGTCTCGAACTGGCTTCTATACCTTGACAGACTTCTGCAATGAACTTTTCTTGGTCTCTCTTTGCATGTTTCTTAATTAGCGTACATTCACGTCAAAAACAGGGTTAGAACGATGTTGGCATTGGCAGGACCCAATAATATTGGGTACTCAGCATTGGGTAGCTTGTTTGCTATTGTTGTAATGCCGAATCTAAAATAAATAAATAAATAAAAGCAAAATTACACAGTAAAAGCTACAGATAGAACGAAAAATACAAAAGTAAAAATTAGCATCAAACGCATATATAACACAAATAAATAATGAAACAAATTGCAAAAGTTTAAACAAGTAAAAAAATTGAAAATGCAATAAAACAACACAAAATTACAATTGCCACATGTTTTGTGGCTCTTGTAAAAATATGAAACAAAATAAATTAATAAATACAAATTAAAAAATAATGGTAAAATCAACAATATACACTGTAAGGCATAACACACCAAAATCTATCGATCATAACCTGAAGGCGGATTATCGGATTTTGTCAATTTCTGGTACAACTATTTCTGATACAACTTGTCATCAAACGATTATTCAATCTCTCACCTCACCCAACATATGTTTCTGCACTACCTGGGGAAATCAAAACACATTAAGGTGGCATAGAAATGAACAACAAACGCCAAAAACCATCTGCGACATTACTGATAGTAACTTAGAGAAGAATAAAAGATTGTAATATTTTTTTTAGTTTTTGGTTTAAACATTTTTGACATAACTCGCCATCAAATGGCCGATCAAATTCCAAACTCACCTAATGTCTGTTGCTACATTACCACGAAAAACAGAATAAATGCAACATGAGCAAACAAAAAAAACATCTGAAAATTTAATCACTTCAGATTATGCAGCTATTAACAGCCCTGATCACAGTCCATTTGACAGTATTTGCAGTGTTATGCAGGAGCGAGTTTATGGTACTCAAGAAGCGACTGGTTGAAGTCTAAAAAAGAACATTATCAACACTGCTATAAACGCAACGAGAATGCATCTCCCTGCCTGTGCTTATACAAGTGGCCGATATTTCGAATATTTACTGTCAGCAGTTGCACAACTGGACAATCAGATTAACTGTTAACCAACGTGCTAGAAATTTGAACAAAATGTGCCAAACATGCATTAAATCAAATAATGATATTTTAATAAATAAACATGTACTATTTTGCTGATTTTGTTTTCCCCAGGTAGTGCAAAAACAGATGTTCAATAAAGCGGAAATAAAAATAGTCAGTTGATGGCCAGGCCAGTTGTGTCTGGAATATTCATACCAAAAAAGCGTTAAAATCTGATCATCCGTCTTCAAGTTATGATCGATAAATTTTGGTGTGTTGTTTATGCCTCACAGTGTATATGTGTTGTTTAGCAATCAGCAAGCAAGTGTGCAAGATGTCAATGCTGAGTAAGCCATGGCAGGTCGCCAGCCTTAAATACACCACTACCATATGCCGACATTACATTGAACTAAACATGCTTTACTTAGTAGGCTGGCTTTGAGCATCAAATAGATCTGCTGTCATAGTTAGCCAAAAATTCTTTGCAAATATTCGACATTTCAAAGATTATTTCCTGTAATTTGCCTTAAAAACAATGCATAGACTCCATTTAAACTGTAGTTCTGCTCATGTGCATTTTACGTAACAATGATACTATTAGATTTTATTTACAATTTTTTTTCACTTTTGTGCTTTATTTTAAGTCAATTTTTTGCATTCAATTCAGTTGCAATGTTAAACTTAATTTCCTTTTACTGGCTGCCTAAAACTTAATGTAATTGTTTGTTTTATGTCCAATGTTGGTTACAACAGAAACAAAGCAACGTGCAGCACTGACTCTGCTGTAAATTGTAATTTGCGCTCTGGCATAAAGATTGGAATAAAATGATCAACAGCAAAAATAAACAGATCAATGGAAGAGTTGCTAATTGGCTATATTGAGGTCAAATGCAGCTTAATTTATGATTAAATAAACTCAAAAAAGGCCAAATTTTTTGAAACCACAATATTCCAGCACATTGTTAATTTTACCAGTCGCACACCTCTGGTAGTGAACAAACCAACAATGACATAATGTGCTATGTTTTCAATGTAAATGTCAGTTTGTCAACAAAGCGTACTGAAAGAGACACCATCAGTTCTTGTGGCATGTTCGGGTGCGTTCGGCTAGCACAACTTATTTTTTTGATAATAACTTCAAAAAGACATTTTCATTTTATTGCATTAGCATATTATTAATTATTGTTACATTCTACACAGCCAGTATTGTTTTTTCATGCGATATGGCTTTTAGCTTATGATAAAGATCATACTAAAAACTGCTAATAAGCCCATGCTGGTTACTGTGGCACTGGAATATTGTCAGTGGAGTAATTGCTCACTGAAAGTACTCTTGAGTTGACTCAAAAAGGTTGTCGTAAACAATGTGAATTAAAAAGGCATAGGTGTAGGCTGTTTTATGCACTTACATGCATAGTGGTAATCACTTGATCAGCAGACACAAGCCAAAACTTGTGAAATAACTAGCAACTTTATAAGAAATACTAGCATTAGGAACTAAGTAAAACAGTAGACATAAAATTAATGACTATGTAAAAAAATACAACGCGAGTCACTTATTAGCCTAATACTAAATCAAGCTCATGTCGTTCAACCGAAACAGTTGATAAAAATTAGCCTAACATCTACTTCTGCAAGGCACAACGAGGCTTCTGGGTATGGTGGTCGAGCGCTCTGTAGGACTGTACACCTATTCAAGTGACATAACCAGGCATGTCGAAAGGGTGAGTAAGGGGGTTAGCTACTCTGGGCCCCACGACGTTTGGGGGCCCCGCCGTCGGCCAGAAATAAAGTATGCCAGAATGTACTATTTTGAAAAAAAATCGAAAATTTTCTCCCCAGATAGACCCCGTGAAAATGTTTTGGGCTCCGCGAGAATGTTTTTCCCGACCCCGCTGTGGCGTTCGACGGACTTGAACATAACTCACCAACAAGAGCATTTTCCGCAATTTTAATTCCGCAAAATACACCTTATTCTGCAAAGAAATTCCGCAAAATACACCTTTTCGAAATTCCGCATTCCTCAAAGTACATCTTCCCCGTCTGTTGTTTTTACGCAAAATAGCTTTACTAACCCTAATCCTCACCACTTCAAACCTTAGTCCTGACGCTGATCTTGAACGTAACCTTATCCCTGATCCTGTGTTTAACGCTTATCCTAACCTTAATTGCACTAGATGCACGTAAACGCACTAGACGCACCAGACGCATTTTACCCACAGCCTTTGCAAAACATTACATAAGTGAGCAGATACAAAAAAACGCACAATTAACTAATTAACTAATTTTTCGCCTACTAAAAAAGTTTGTACGTTTGTAAAATTAAACACTATAAACTAAAATCACCGCGAATTATAACCGGAAATAATAACTGGCCGCCAAAGAATATTAAATAACACCGCAGAGAAGTATACGAAATAACATAAAAGCAAAAATAAAATTTTTGATATGTACGAATCACGAATTCGAATTCTTGATATGTACATATCACAAATTCGAATTCGTGATATATACATATCACGAATTCGAATTCGTGATATTGTAGGGGTTGAAATTTATTCCTACATTATTAGCTAACATGGGAAATTGCCCAATAAATATTGCAAGATAACAAGGATCTTATTCCACGAGGTTTCAGCGAGTATTATTCAGACATTTTTTCACATTCGCATACTCGGACCGACTGACAGCAAGTAATGATAGTGCAAATGTTCAGACAGCAATGTCTGCTGTGATTGGCCAGACGTCGGTCATACGACATATGCCTACGTGACTCCGTACCACACGCCCCTTACACACACACTGCCTTGGAAAAAAATGTTGGTAATACCTTGCCCAAAATTTTTTGGAGTCCCTAATTTATTCCCCCAAATTTTAAGGTGAATAAAAGATACCCATAAACCAATCATAACATTAGGCCTATATGCGCTGACAGTCGGTAAAGTAATACTCAAAGTTCATAGTCAATAGCACTTACAAGTAGGCCTAAGCATGACCATCAACAAAATGTCTAACGGTACATCTCGCATATCTGCTCAGATCTCAGTCTACTATCACAAACAAACTATACGTAGGCCTAGTTATGTAGTTTGTGTGCTCAATCCAAGATGATCACAAGCCTCTAACGTGTATAGTTTTTTTTTATCTCTGTGCCTACGTGATCGTGAAAAAACACGAGCCATAGACCTATCTCGTGCTACAAGTTCGAAGTGTCACTGGGTGCCTCTACACAAACAAGTTAGCCTACAATAGAATAGGCAAAGTTAGTCTGTTAACGAAAAGCAGATTAGTGTGCGTTTCGCGACGCAAACATAAACAGTACAAGTTCAAAGTCATTTCTCGACAGCTGTTATTGTTAGTGTTTTTCTTAGCACCCCAGTGCTGTTCTAAGTTCGGACGTTGTCGATGCGCTTCCGAGCACGTGCATTTAACCGTTTATCAGCTGTTGAACCTAATTTTTAAGCCAAGACAAAGTAAAAAGCTTTGACGTTTGACGATATTAACGATATTATTCAGTATTCACGGTTGCATCATATGATGAACGAATAAGAGTTGTGGGATGTTCCATTTGTTATACCCACTAGATGTCACGGGGGCATGACACCCTCAACAAATGCCAACATTCCTAATTAGGGCCACCATTCAGTCTATTCTAGCTGTGGGTTAACTGTAGACTGAACAGCGAATCTACACTTGAGCATCTGGCGATTACCTCAGACGATGTCTCGCGCGATCTCTCGCACGAAACACGTGTGCCGTTTTTTATTCTCTGTAATCGTTTTATAATTTGTGTATTTGGGGGAGGGTAGAACTGAGTGTTGTCATCCTGGAAAACTCGACTAATAAATTTTGTTGTTGCCCTATACCGGCGGTGTCGATCTGCGGTCACAACTGTCGAGCAATGATAAATATTGTGCGCTGAGCAGTTACATTAAAATACTAATACAATGGAACAACATTACGAGCTGCCGTGCCCTAATGTACAAGGCTATTTGCTATTTGTCTGTTTTTCTGGCCGCAAGTAATTTGATAAACGTTTAAAAGCCTTCAGTGACGTTTAAGTTTAAAAGGGCCACAGTCGTCGTTGGTTAGTGACATCTGGTAAACATAACGCCAGGCTTATTGGTCTATTGTGGAGGAGTCGCTGAGAAGATGGTGCGTTGAGAGAAAGGAGAGAGAGAGGGTAAAGGTGTGGTTGATGTAGCGTCAAATCTCACTGAGTCAAAGTGCGCGTACAGACGGCCGCGAATGTTGTAAACAACTACTCTTTTCAAATTATACGGTTTCTATGCTGGGCCGTTTAACAGCCTAAAATAGCCCCGGAGAAATGCCAAAATTTATTTAAAAAAGACAAATTTATTTAAAACTCCTCAGCAATTAATAGTATGAATTTAAATTTTTCAATAATGGGGTGACATGCAATATACCCGTAATTTTTGGTGGGTGTTATGTAGGTTAATCTGTATGACTTTTAAGTAAAAATTCAAGGTTATAAGCTTACTCAAGATGTTGTTTTAAGCCGAAACTTTGTTGAGTTAAGCGAGTATGCATGGTCTAGTCTCAGTGCTGACATGATATGCGGCCAACTATTTTTTTTATTTGGCGGCGATTTTAAGCGCGACAGCATGTAACATATGTGCGGGTATTATGTCTATGGCGGTCTGTCTGTTTGTCACATTTTGGTTCAGTGAGTCTATACTAAAAAAATAGTTTATCTCTCGTAGTCTGTTGGTCTCTGGCTCTGTTATAAATGTAATTTGTTTCTTTTTTATAAAATTCTCGTGGTTGTCTGTTGCGAAACGGGAGTGGGACAAAAAAATCCCCTGAAATATAATTTTATTTTTAAGATTTTTTATTTAGCGCAAAAGTTCTCATCTAAAAATTGAGTAGTTTGTTCTAATTTGTCTGCGTCAAAAATTTCCTTTTTGAGTTAGAAGACCTGAGAAGAGTATACAAAATGTTGTCTTTAAAGGTAAAATGGTTGATTCAGAAACTAATGCTGTCACGTCTTATGTTTCGCTTAACATACGTCATTTCTATATACACAATATTACAAACTGCTTTGCACATTAATACAAATGAACGATTAATATCAATATCTGATCTTTGGCCATGCAACAGACGTGCGTTTTTGGCACAAATATCGTACGGCCAAAGCGTGACTGCGATTATTGACTGCGATTATTAACAGATATTAACGGGTGGTGTTGTTTTAAATATCTGGCAAGTTGGCGCTGGCCATCCAACGTCCAATTCTTGCCACTATATCGATGTCGAAGGACAAAACTAATGAATGCATAGGCTACAAGATTAAAATTAACGAAAGAATCACCGACAAAAATAACGGCCAGGCGTTGAACCCTGGTGCCATCAAATTTGTACCAAAGAAGCCATTATTCAGCCTCCCATTCGACAGATACGACGACACTAAGCTTGACATGGCAGACACTGATCTACTGACTCATGGTGAGTCAGAGATGACATGTCCACTAATCGACCAACCGACCAGACGAAGCACCAGAATAGCAGAGCGCAGAGCGAGGCAGAACATGGCCACAGATGGACAGACGAGCGACACAGCTGCAGACAACAGACAACCGTCATTAACGAGCCCAGACGAAATACAATACCAGGACTCGACAGTGGACCAAACGCACAACACTATCGATAAACAAATCAGCACAGGAGACACAAACGAAACACAGCCCAACCAAGACGATCCGACTACAAATGACATCTTGACGACTTGGGCGGAGAAAACAACAATGGATAGTGAGAAAACAGACGACGAACGGACGACCGAAGAAATAACGAGGATGACAAGCAATCCAGACATTACAGTGGATGATTATCTGACAGGCGAGTACTTTAGACCACTCTACGAATACTTGACGCTGGATAAACTGACCGGCGATAACGACATCGGCCGGAAAATAATTTTAGTGTCTGAAAACTATTACCTCAAAGGCAATTTGATGTATAAGGTAACGCCTACACGCGGACTAAAAAAAAACGTATCGCGCTGAGTCACCATCAATTATGTATACCGAAATGTATACGGCAAAGTTGTTGAACGAATGGCATAGCCTGTTAGGCCATTACAGTAGCGGAAGGCTACTACCGACACTTCGAATGCGTTATTGGTAGCCAACGATTTTGACCGACGTCAAAAACGTTTCTAAAAACTGTGACGTATGCCAACGCTCCAAAATAATACCCAAACAAAACCGCTTGACTCTGAACCCTTGGCCCGTCCACACCAGACCATGGGAATTAATCAGTATGGACCATAAAAAGCTAAGCAGAAAAACCGCACTAGGAAACACCCATATTTTAGTATTTTGCGACCATTTTTCAGGCGAAGTCATATATTGTCCTGTGCCAAGCGAAACAGCGTTTGTCACAGCACAAGCATTTGTCAGAAAGATTGTGGCCCGGAAAGGTACACCATTAATCTTGGTGTTTGACAAGGCCAGCGGCTATATGTCAATTTTCTTCCGTACCGTGACGAAATTATTGGGAGTACGCCACCGCTTTACGGCCGCGCTCTCAAAAAAAGTAACGGACGAACCAAAAACGCAATCAAGCAGCTTAACGCTGGATTGAAATTGTATTCGAGTCCAGAGGTAGATGACCTATCTTTGGAAAGTATTTTGCCGATCATTGAATTGGGGGTCCGTGCCAGCGCAAATCAAGATACCAAAATGTCCTTATTTGCTATTTGTTACGGGTATGAGGTGAGAATCCCAGTGGCGTCAGATGTTGACGTATCTAGTTTTTGTAGCAGTGACGCAGAGGATTATGTCAAATGGCTAAAAACTAAGATTTACATGTTGCACCAAGCTGTTTAAGTAAATCGCGTAGAAAACAAACAGAGCATGAAGCAAACGTACAACAAAAAATACAAAGCAATTTCCTCGCAGTTTGCAACGGGAAATTGGGTATTTCTAAAAAATGTCAAAGTGTCACCGAATTCTACTAGAATTCTGACACAAAGACCCTACGAAAAATGGTCGTTTATAATCGCTAATATAATGAAACACGAGTCAACAGTGCCCGCATTCTTCACCACGTGTAGGGGTTGAGGTTTACTTTTACCTTACTTAACTAAAATGGGGAATTACCCAATAAATATTGTAAGATAACAAGGATCTTATTCCACGAGGTTTCAGCGAGTATTATTCAGACATCTTTTCACATTCGCATACTCGGACCGACTGACAGCAAGTAATGATAGTGCAAATGTTTAGACAGCAATGTCTGCTGTGATTGGCCAGACGTCGGTCATACGACATCTGCCTACGTGACTCCGTACCACACGCCTCATACAATATCAAGAATTCATTTCATGAAATCATAAATTCAATTCATGATGTCACGAACTAAATTCATAATATGTACATACCATGAATTGCTGAATTCGTGATATGTACATATCACGAATTCAATTTATGATATCATGAATTAAATTTATAATATCATAAAATGAATTCGTGATATCACGAATTTGAATTCTTGATATGTACATATCACGAATTCAGCAATTCCTGATATTGAAATTCACAAAAAGTAAAACTTGCTTCATTTAGGAGTCCATAATTTACAGTGCAATCAGGTGGGACTATTTGGCTGTGTACAAAGCGTTTCAAGCTGTTAACACGGGACTCTTTTATCATTGTAAGGACTAGTTTACTCAATTTCATGCTGATTGTTGTGCAATATTTTACTTTAATGATCGTGACAGTAATGAAAATTATGTGACATAAATGAAAAATTGCTTGTCGTAACGATCAGAGAGAGAGCGAGAAAAGCGCCAAGCGGAAAGGAAAAAACGAAAAGCTGCTCGAGAGGCAGAATAAAGACGCCGAGCTCTAAACTTAGAGAAAAAGCGGTTGACGCTAGAGGCCGAGCAAGAGAAACGAGCGATGAAAGCCAAGGAAAGACGGCGGAACTTGTAAGTCGAGGTCGTCCAACAGCAAGCCAGGTTGAAAGCCAAGCAGATCAAGTTGAACCACGAGATCCGCCTGGTGGAGTTAAAAGCCCGACAAACTAAGCCCGGTGGCACTAAGTAAGTAAGTAAGTAAATGATTTATAAAGCGCCAAAGTCTCAGAAAGAATCACGGCGCATAGGGATGATAGACGCTAGGTGGCAGAAAAGGCTGACGGTCAAACGCCGTCCGATCCTAGCGGGGCAGGTAATTTGGCTTTTTAGACAAAAAGATTTCATGAAAAAATAAGACACTTTTTTGCCAAAAATGCATCTCGAAAGTGCTGTGCTGCCCCATTTCTTTGAAACCGTAGAAAAACTCTACGCGATATATGAGGTTTCTGCGAAGGTACAAACGAAACTGTTAATTCCCTTACTCACTGCTCAGGTTAAGTCGCTTGTAAACCAAATGTCGACTGATGACATGGGTAAATATGACGAGCTTAAAAAGTTTTTACTTACTGAGTATAAACTCATTCCTCGTGAGTATAAGACCAGGTTTGAAACGGCTGTTAAAAATGCCAGTGAGACTTATACTTTATTTGCCGCTAGGTTACGTAATCTTTTGTCGTATTACCTAAAATCCGGCTTGTCGAAGATTACGAAACACTGACTGGGTTGCTAATCAGCGATAGGCTAAAGGGGTCATGTCACTCTCTCAGGAGCGGTTAAACTATGTTTTGACCCAAGAGCGGAAAGGTTGGCATGTTGCCAGTAAAGTGGCTTCGCTCGCTGACGTCCACGTTAACAAGAGGGTTACTGTAGTCGGTCAGAAGATGCCGGAGGGCAAGTCCGCAAAGGTGGCTACCGCAGTGACGTCAGACGAAACGAGGGCTGGTCATAGTTTCAAGGGCGGCCATAAAGGACATTTTCAGTCAGGTCGTGGTGGGTCCGGTGGACATCAGTCATCGAACCAAGCACAAATAATCAAGTGCTATAAGTGTAACGAGTTTAGGCACATTTCTCGGTACTGCCCTTAGAATAAAAACGACGAATATGACAAGGTGCAGTCACTTTCCAAGTACCAGAGTGTGCAGTGTTACACCTGTAAATGGTTTGGACACCTTGCCAGAAACTGCCCCAACGAGCGAAGCAACAGGCTAGCGGCTATCAAGGCAGTTCGCATAGAGGACACAAATATCGTTATCAAGCGAATCAACGAGGTCACACCTAAAACCGTAAAGTTTGTGTCAACTTAGTATTAACTGGTGAAAAGACCCAGGTGAAGACCCGCGAGATGGGCGTACAGTACGGCGACGGCGGAGAGCAAGCTAACCGCAAAGGCCCCAGTAGTTGGGAATTCGGTGCTCACCCGATTGTTGGTACTGTGTGTGCAAACAATATGAGTCCTAATTTGTGTATGTATTATTTAAAGTACGTTAATGTGACTGTGTCAGGGTGTGACTGTGTTGCCCTGTAGGATAGTGAATGCCAATTACCCGTGGTTAATAAAAGTTGTTCACAGGGTGTTAAATCGAAACAGTCGGCACGGTAACCCTGATTGGCTTTCGAAAGAACCACATGGTTCAAGCCCCACTAGTTAAATCTAAATGTGTGTCTGCGTGATATTGAGTGTAATGTTGTACGTGAAATACCGATTGTGTGTGCTGTTACTGCTCTGTACTCAGTCGATTATGATGTCGTCTTGCCTACCAATCTCATCCGTAACCTGCAAGTGCCAGCAGGTGCAGTCAGTGCGTCTGGGTGTGTTGCGAGTAATGTGTGTGACGTCACGACCGAGAACGACCACCCCGAGTTTGAGGATAATATTCGGGAGAAGGTGGACCGCTACCATACAGGCCGAGTAAAAAGTGCCAGTAACTTTACTAGTTTTGTGTGGTTTGGTTTATGCAATGTTACTCGAGCTAATTTATATATGTGTTTGCTGATAATGTTGTTCGATAGTGCTGATTTCTGTGCTGATTTGCTGTTAATGTTGTTATGTCTATAACGGTGTGTTCTGAAGACCAGCACCCAACCAATGGTGTAACCAGTGAGACTTTTACAGCTAGAAAGTGTGCAAATACGTCTGTGTATGGATGTAATTATGTTCAGTGGTTCACTCATCTGCCGGTGTTTGTTATTTGCGATCTGTGCACAAACACCGTTTTAAATGAGTAGGTGAAAAAAGGTGAACTTCGACTACATTAGAGTCAGCTGTGTGTCGAGATTACTAGAACGGTTTGTATCTAACTGAGGAACAGCGACGCATCAATCCAAATTGTTTCACCATTTTCCGATATTTGCCAGAACGTCCGACGCGATGCAAATACTGTACTATGCGACATTGTTGTATCTGCCCGAGATGTCGCTCTACATCCGCGTCGTCTGCGCTGTGTTTTGGGCACTGGTCAGACAGAGTGGCTAATCGAGTAACACTCTCCGACGAAGACTCTTGCGCTGTGCAGTCAGATCTCTTTTGCGTACACGTAAGTTGAAGGAAACAGACAAGCAGTCAGCTGGTAATCTTAAAAAAGATGGTGATGTTGTATAGAAGATAATTAGATGTCAGCAGCAGCAGCAGCAGCAGCTGAGGCACTGCTAGCGATGCGGCTGCTGCTGTGACTGCTGTATAAAGTCAGTGCGCACTACTGAGTGCTGGCCATTCTATAGTTAGTCGTATTGAGAGTGATCGACTGTAGGTATGTGTTTGTGTGTGTGGAATTTGTTATATTAGTTTATTATTATTATGTTCGAGTTGCAAGTATAATTAAAATGTATCCTGTGGAACAATAGTTACGAATCGTTATGAGAAATATTAATACATGACTGAAATTCTAACTTACTGTGTCTGTTGTGTCTTGAGTTAGTTAGTTAGTTAGTTGTAAGATATAATACCATTAGAGTGAGAAACTGGATACGACCGGTTAGGCTACCTTTGAGACTAATTCCCAGATTGTTAGGATCAAGCTTAGATGAGTTACAAGATGGAAATTTAGTGGAAAGATCAATAGTTGGTAATACTAGAACTAGATAGCGAAATAAGTATTATGAAGTAACTAAAATATAAAGTAAAATAACCAGAATACCAAGTACATGACACTTGGTGGACAGAATGCGGCTCGCATCCGGTAAATTAAATTAGTAATACTGTAAAAATTGGAATGATTCACTGTCATGACAATGGTATTTTCATTAAAAATTTTGTCAATGTTCAACTTAATTTAGTGCAACAACAGCACAGCACAAAATTTATTTTCATGTTTTGGACTATTTTGTTCGTTAGCAAATGCATTGTTCTACAGAATTTGTTTCGTACGCTGCTGGTCGGTTGCGAATTGTATAGTGTGTGCGTTTTGATAGTATTATTTTAGGCAATCGTTGCGTTGCCGTGCCGAGTTTTTAGATGTAGTATTTTATCGTCGCTGCGGGATAATTTTAAACGTAAGACGTTACGATTTTACCATCTTTAAAGGCAATATAAAATGTAATTGATAATCGGTTTAAAAGTTGCGTTTTGCGACCAACGTTTTGACATAATCGACGGCCTGCACCTATTTTTAGTTATTGTATTCAGTTATTAGTTCGATCTCCATAGCTGTGAAGCTGTGTTGGAAACAGCGCGTGAGGGTCTTTTACCGTCGTTAAGCGCTTAAATGCGTACTCGCTAGACTGAGTAAACTTACGGCCGATTATCAAAAGTGTTAAAATGTGATCGTGAAATAACAAACAATTATTTGTTTTAATTTCGCACTGCGTAATAAAACCGATTAGTTTAATCGTAACGTTTTAATGGCGATAATATTTCGTATTGACACAAACTGTTTTGGGTCTGGAACAGGAGCTGTGACAGAGCTCTATAATTAGACAACGGTCATTAAAACTGGTGTATATAAATGTGTAGCGTGTGTTAGAATTGGTACCAATTAAAAATAAAAAGCAAATAAAAAAAACGAATAATATAAAAAAATATACAAAAAAATACGGCAAGATGATAGAAGTCTATCAGAATTTACGCGGAAAGAGAGAGAGAGAAAAAGAAAAAGACGGATAACTTTTCTCGTGATTACAAGGTGCCAGTAAGTTGTTGATTCGTTGTTGAACGAATACTGAATGGTGTTAAACTACGAATGTATGCTACCGTGCATAATTAAAGCACGAGGTGAGTCGTATAGCACAGACTCAAGCTGCTTTGACAGCTACTGTAACCAGCTCGGGGCTTGCATTTTTCAGCCACTCTGGTTATCTTTATTGCTTATAAAACGATGAGATCGTATGATAGACAATGACGCGCTGCTTAAGATAGCTGGCTGCAGAAACTAGACTTAAATTTCAGTTAGACTGCAGGCCTATCGTCAGAAATGAACCGAGAATATTAGAATCTCGCGCAACTGAGGTACTGAGTATCAGTTTTATAATATTTACAACGACGTCGCTATAGAAAAAGATTAAGACGCATTTCCATAAAAGATTGTGATTGATACATTTTAATACACCGCAGTTAGAACGGTAATGAAGCTGAAATGAGCCCATAGGCCTATCGTGCTTTTTTTTGCAGTAGGCTTCGACGGACTTGAATATTATCAGTCATCGTTAAGCCATACGTACTTTTATACGGGCCTCTAGAGTAATAAACATAAGATACGCTAAGAGCAGGGCGTAATAACTAATACTGTGTTTGTCAGTTATCGACAACAATCTAGCCGCCGGCCGCAGTATATATCGAGAATATCCAAACGTGCAGACACTGTGAGTCGCGATTATCCAGAATTGTATTATGTAGTGTTTGCATCTCAATTATTCAACAGTATATTCAATCCTAGAAGGATTGTCGAAGCGTGTTGAGACGAAAATTATACAGTGAACCATTTTACGGTAGGCTAAGTCAGAGATTAAAACTAGTGGGCCTACTCAGTACCTTACAGGTAAGTCGCATATGATTCGCCACTGCAATAAGTGAAAATCGTTGAATTGAGGCTATCTTAGTGCTCTCAGTAACAGAACCTCGTCGGCTTTCCAAGGCAGATGCATATTTTGCTGCCGTAATATACGTATATATCGCAATATAATATATAATCTTATTTGACAGAGCAGTCTACAGCGACCTTCTTAACACAGACGGATGGCTTATTAATGGTAGTCTTCTTCTCACCGTCCGCCGCTTTTTTCGTAGCGCCACTGGACGCTGACGTCTTTTCCGCTTCCGATAAACGGGAACTTTTTTTCCCTTCCACGCCATTACCAGATTTGGCATGCGAGACATTGCCACTGATGTTCACGCCTGTTGCGACAGGGCCTACCGGAGCTCAATGCAACATTTTTTAAGCTGTCTTTCTCACGTTCCGTCACCGTTTTCGAAACAGGTGGTCGTCCGAGCTCGCGTTTAATGACGGACACTTCGAGTAGTAATGCGTAGGAGCTCTGGTCGTCACCGTAGGAGTCTGTGTTATGGGTGGACCTGCCGCGCTGGCGGTGATGGCTAAGCTATCCGCAGTAGCAGAAACTACAGCCGATCGCTGTCTCAAGTTGTACCCGCTAGCATCCATGTTGTGGGCCTAATCTGACTGGAAGAAGAGTTCCACAGGGATTATCCGGCAAATCGCCGGGCTCCTACTAATCCCGATCCGCCTTCGGTAGAAGGTAGCTTCCTCAAGTGGGAAGAACTACGTGAGCCGCGAGTCGATAACCCCGAACTTGAAGGAATTTAACTGAAAGATAAATTGCGTCTAAGGGAACTTGACAACCGAAAGAATTTGACAATAGAGCCAAAACAGTAAGATAACTTAGTCACGGACAACTAAAAAGAAAACAGCGAAATAGTAGATCGCTCGCACCTTGCTGGCAAGTTCCAGAAAAGAGACGACAATATCGAAGTCAAGCAAATAGTTGTTTCAGACGACGAAATTAAACAAGCGATCAATTCACAACAGTTCGGCGTGTCGCGCGCAACTTCCGGTCAAGGCCCGACAAGATGGCCGACCGCGATAACGTTCGCTAAACTTTGACGACAATCGCTAACACTCAACTCGTTTACGGACTACTATCAACTATCCAAGATGGCCGACGTCCATATACTACGCACTGCTACACGCACTTCTGTACTGTAACGTCCGTACGTCTGCTCTCAACGGCTGCTAGCTATCGACTGACTGCGAGTCGTTCGTGCGTCGACTTAAGTACTTTGTCGACTCTGTGCCGAACTCGCATTCCGGGAAAGTGCCGAAAAAGTCGAAAAATGTGCCGAATGTGCCGAAAGGTGTGCCGGGAAGGTGTGCCGGCCAGGGGGTGGGAGGGAAGAGAAGAGGGAGG
>Ga0209367_1002561_pt1 | contig 24086 bp, 17 predicted proteins | sample WorMetLIZISLAND2_FD_187412 | JGI IMG/M metagenome (GOLD analysis project Ga0209367, IMG submission 187412) | Marine gutless worms symbiont microbial communities from Max Planck institute for Marine Microbiology, Germany - Olavius geniculatus... ... | reverse complement strand
CGTTGGGCTCTGCCCCATATTTCTAGTGTTAAATGTCATATAAATAGTACAGAATGATGCTTTTGCTTGTGGCTGTTGGCATACTATGAAGCTATCTGTATACACACGCTTAGTGAATGCTGCTAAACTTCTATGACTAAGATGATGATCTGCTATGTAAATCCTTATTCCTTTCTGCTTCTCTCTCTGTTGCTGTGTTCTGTTGTGGACAACTTTTAGTGAGAAATCTAAAGACTGGTGCAGTTGTTGAAGCTGTGCCTTTTTTCTTACCTCTTCATCAGTATCTAACTTACGACTAATTCTCGCTGATCTTTGTAATATCTGAGGTAATTGACTTATGGGTGAGTAATGGGCCACTAACGCCAAGGCCAAACCCACAGTTTGTGTCCCAGAGACAGTGCAGTCTTCGTTGCTTGATTTATGGGGTGAATATCTACATATTTTCACATTTTGATGAATGATTAAATGGCAGTGTCACTGTATTTATATGTGGATTTATCATATTAACAATTACTTTTAAGTATGTGCTATACTGAGTGCCACTGTCAGAGTGAAATGTTTCTGCTTTAAGCAGTTGACAAAATAGATTGTGAAAATTATTTTATGAGCAATTGCTGAACACTGATCTTGTGCATGGTGTAGCTCTGCTTATCTCTTTTGTTGCTCTTTTGCTTCATTTACTAAAGTGCAACTCACTGCTTACTGAGAAATTCATGCCAAGCTGTCGGTCTGGGGATTTTGATATATATATTTGTCAGTTTTTGCACTTTTTGGAAGTTGTTGTAGAAAATAATCAAACATGAATGCTTCATGTTTGGAAAATTTATTCTAATAGCATCTACCATACTTCGCTATGATCGTGAGTAGTTTCTTAACGGCACATCAGCACAAAATAGGCCATTCAGTGCAAAGGATTCATGAAAACGCTAGACGTTATAAGTTGAATATTGTGCTGTTTGTAGAAATTGAATTACTGCCAAGTATTATTTTGGTTGTAAAAACTGTCATATTTGACATATGGTGTGGAAGTAAACAAACTAAATAGAATAGCCTTACTGGCTGATTTCAATACTGTCGGAATAGTGTCATGTACCCCTGATTGACAACCGTCCATATTTGTTGCCGGTTTTCTGTGCATAGCAGTTAAGATTAAGATCGTAAATAAGTTTTATTGTAATTCTGAACCCCCACTAGTGTATTGAAATATTCCCTGATAAGTAATTGAATGACGTATAGGACATTTAGTTTGATTGTGAAATGAGTGAGAATTGATCAGCAGATTGTGTATTGTTTTCGTATCATTGTGCTTGATGCAAATTTACATTTGTGATAATTTACAAAACTTTGTATTATTTTTTATTTGTATTGTTATTATTGTTATAAATGTAATAGTGACATTGTGGAGCAGTGGGAGCATAAATTAAATTTGGATTTAGGAAATTGTTCAAGTCAGTAGTCAATATTAGTTATATTGTATATATTTTTATAATGAAGCATGGTTTCAGACATTTAGCAGAGAAGGATAATGAACTATTGTATAGCCTTCCTGATATGCCGCATTGTGGGTTTGTTTGCCTGTCCATCCCATATGAGCTTCTAACTCAGAAACAAACTGGCATAGAAAAATCAAAATTGTTGTGAATGCTGCACAAGAGGTGCTAATTTTTATCTTGGAGGGTGTAACCTCGGGTGGACAGCCACGTAATATGTTGGCACTGGGCTGATATAATATTTTAGCTATGCTGCTGATTGCTGTGACCATGTATTGAACTGTTGGCCTATGTATGTGTGTTTGCAGGACATCAAAGCAGGAGCGTCGTGCGGTGAGTTTCTCACGAAGCTTTGACACCAATGACACGAGCAGCAGTCTGTATCTGCCGTCGATCGTGGACGAGCTACGCAGTCACGACTATGATGTCGACATCCTGCCATACTTTCAGCGCATTTCTGTCAGCGGCGAGGAGATGAGTGGGGTTACTGCCATTGCATTATTATTCTGATGATTTAATTTAATATTTATCTGGTTAGTAAACTAAATAAGTGATAAAAAAGCTTCAGGGTAAAAAAGAATCTTTGTAGTAATACATGAGGTTATTGTCTGTATCATTTAAATTGCTTTTTTCGTATTTTTCCTGGATACACTGGCTTTTTTGAGGTTTCTTTCAACATAGTGCATCCATTTCTTTTATGGTCTTCCTCTTGATCTTCCACTAATGAACTTTTCTGGAGATTTTTTATCCCTCATAGGTAGTAGTGTCCAAACTACTTTAATTTTTTATTCGGTTGCTTGGAAGTGTTTGTTGCATTTTATGCTGTATGTCAAATACTTATAATATCAGGTTCCGTTGGAAGATCTTCACGAGGCATCGGAGATCTTGATCAAAGCATTGCTGATCCGTGAGAAGTACATGGCGGCATCGATGCAGTGGTTCTGTCCCACTGCAGCAAGATTCCTGCGCAGTGTCGGTGGCAGTAGTCCATATTCACTCGCAAGCGCCGATCATGTTGCTGGCCTCAACTGTGATCCAAAAATGGTGCAAGGCAAGTTACTGCACATCTGTGACTGCATAGCTTCTGTACTGAGCTTGAGCATGTTTTTTTTGTAAACACTGTGCGTAAAATTTAAGTGGTTAGTTTGTAGTGTATTTGTGATTGCTGCGAATTATCAAATTGACCAATACTGTAAAACTTTTAATGTAAGCCAGATCTGCAGTATAAGTCAGGTGTTTGCCTGGTACCCACTTAGCAGGTGCATATTATGACACTGCTTGTGTGTATAATATCTCAGTGACTCAGATCGTTAGGTTTTATAAATTTGTGGCTTGCCGGTGTCATGGTTATTGTGTTGAAGTCATGAGTGTGAGGTTGTGGATTTGACTTCCAGCCATTCCACTATTAGATCTGTGACAGCAACGAGCAAGCTATTCACGTGTATGCCTCTTTTACCAAGCAGTGTAATGTGGTACTGGCCTAATTGCTGTGAAGATAGTGGCAGTATATGGGAGAGGTCTGGCCAGCGTTTGTGTAACTGAGTTGCGTTGCTCTCACTGGCGGCTCAGAGACATGTCAGAGATGTGCGGACGTGTTTGTCCACAGACGCAGATCTGCAGTATTTTTGCGGACGCGGACTGATGCAGATTCTGTTCCGCGACGAGTGTATTTTGAAAATACTGCTAACGACTTTGGAAAACATGTTTAATTTCTGTCTTGTTTAGCAAAATGTATTGCCAAGTGCTATACTGCTGTTATTTTGTTAGTTAAATTGTAATTTGCTATAAGCCTAGTTGCCTACCTGAACCTACGTACTAGGCCTATTTAGTGCGGATGCTAACTGACAGCGGATTCAATATTTCTCTCTTGTTATGAATGAGGACGCAGATTTTTGGTCAAGGTCCACGGAGGACTGATGCGGACTCAAAATTTTAGGATCTGCACATCTCTGAGACATGTAAGTGAAGTTGAGCATTGACTCTGCAGTCACAGCTACCTGAGAGCAATGCCGGCTGTGGGAAACTTTACTTTTTTTGAATCACTGGTGTAAACAGTGCAGAAGAAAACCTTACCACAGCCAGGAGCCTGTCTCAAGAAATTTTACATTATTGTTACTGACATGCATTGCAGTGTGTGCATTGTGCAGTGCAAATGGGATGTTGATGTACTGTGCAGATGATGATGATCCTGCCAACCCTCCAACTGTTGGCAGCAGTCCGTTCAGTCGTGACATGCCGCCTGCTGCCGGCTACAGACTTTGCATGGTCGATGGCGTGATGCATGTCTTCAGTGGCGATGACGACAAACTTGTCTACGGACCGATCTACAGCCGCCGAGAATTCATTGACGACCAGAACAAGCTCTTTGCTTTGATCACCAATGGACCACTGTAAGTGCCACATCATTGCTGGCTGGTTTTTATGTGGCCCTGTTAATAGGTTACATTGTGGTCTTATTCGTCTGTCCATCTGTCTCTCTGGCCCAGAATTGCTCTTAAGTTGAAAACAGTAAGGCTTAGAAAAGCTGCAGTTGGTATGAACGTTTTCCAGTTACAAGTACACTGTGCTGTCTGCAGTTTTATCACAGTTAAAGGTTAAAAATGGTCAAAGGTGTACATAATTCTTCATTGGAACTCATTGCAGAGCTGTGATGTCGTGTGGGATCGTACAACATTGCCTGTCACCTGATCGCCGATCGCCGGCCAAGCAAGCCAGCTGCATCACAGATTTACTGAGTTGACTTACGCTCAGTCTTATTTGGTATTTGCATATGAGAAAACTGGCTTTAATAATTTGTGTTGTTGTTTGTTTTGCTTGTGCAGAAAGTCGTTCTGTTTCCGTCGACTTAATTACCTCTCATCGAAGTATGAGTTGCATTCGTTGTTGAATGAACTTCACGAGTCGGCAAGTCAGCGCCAAGTGCCACATCGTGACTTTTATAACGTTCGCAAGGTTAGTGTCGTCTTTTGTGCTTTTATTTTATTTTTATATTTACTCGTGCTATCACGATGAAAGCAGTTTACTGTATCTTGCACAGTATGGTATGAGTGATTGTGTTTAAAAACATATGCTTTAGGCTGCAATGGTGAACATTTTTCATTAATCAACCAGATGAAGTTCGTCGTCGAAGCAGGTAGCATCGTAGCAACTGCCGGCTCTGGTTGAGACAAGCAAGCTGCATCACGATTGGCAAAGAATATTTAACTAACAACCAAATTTTGTTCAGTCAAGTTCTGAATTAGATTTTTTTAGGTATAGCTGCTGAAAATTTTGTGTAAATTTACTGTTGTTTGACTGAGTTATGGAAGACAGTGTGTGTCTGGCAGGTGGATACCCACGTTCACGCTGCGTCTTGCATGAATCAGAAGCATCTGCTGCGCTTCATCAAGAAGAAAATGCGAGTCCATCTAGATGACATTGTTTGCAAGGATCGTATCATCGGCCCAATGACTCTAAAGCAGGTAATCACTAGCATGATCGTCAAACTACCTACCTAACTAACTGTCTTTGCATCATGTAGCCACATGGCTGGAGCAATAATGCTGAGCATCCTGGCTGATCTCTGCATCAACAGACGTCTGCAATCTGCTGAATGTGGACAGCTGCAGGTTTCGTGGATCTGAGTCATAGTTTATGGAAGATGTGCTTTTGAACATGCTGGTCTATCTACTTGGAATGCTTTTTTGCACGATTGTCAAAGCAGCATACTTCTTCTGTTTATTTTTCTCAACTGCTCGTTCTACTAGAACACTGACTGGGTTTGAGATTATTGGCAGTTGACGTGTTATATAAATTATATAAATTACTTACTTACTTACTGAGTTACATGCCAACTTTCTAAGAGTAAAGCGGCATTCACACTATGCGCAGAGTCCGCGCGTACTACGAGCATATGAAAATACTACGCTGGGGTGGACGCGAAGTGGATCCACAGCATATCCGTGCAGCACTGCATATCTGCCGCGGATACGTGGCGGATACGCGGCAGATGTGCAGGTTTAAATATGGATACACGCATGTCCGCAGTCCGCTCAGCTCAGCGGATCTGCCTGAATCGAATCGAGTTTGATTTGAGTGGACAGCATACGCGCATATTGCACGTAGTACGTGCTGTGTGTGAATGTGTTTATACAAATCAGTGTGATCAATTAGAGCGTATTCGTAGCGGATCCGTGCGGACTACGTGCTGCTGGGCGGATACGCGTGGACTCCATGCGTAGTACGTGCGTAGCGTGAATGCTGCTTAACACATTTGTCTTGAGAGCACCCTATCCTTGATCCTGAAAGCTTAAATTTTTTTATAATGTTTCATGTTTTTAGAGATTTTGAACACTGCTGTAAATAGTGAATTGACAGTCTCTTTAGTGATATCAAAATGTGTATTTGGTGCATATTTTGCATTGTCTGTCTGTACAGCTGTTCATTAGGTTGCTTGTGCATGATGTGTGGTGCTGTGTGCCATGTAGGTATTTGAAAGTCTGCGCATCACTGCGTATGATCTCAACGTTGATATGCTTGATGTCCATGCGGTATGGCTCCTTTCTGTCGGAGTTTAGTTTTTCTCTGTTTAAATCTGTGTTATGCTGTAGTAATGGAAATGTTGTGGCATATCACATAGCTTATGAGATAGTATGTTAATCTCAGTATGTTAATCTCTGTATTGTCTGTTTATCTGACTTTGATTACCACACATTTAGGTGTTATTAACTTTATTAATGAAGATCAGCATGTTAAAACTAAGGCAAAGTGTGAATTTGTGTTTGCTGTGTTAAAAAAAGTTTACTGTTATTGTTGTTAGGATCGGAATACATTTCATCGTTTTGACAAGTTCAATGCTAAGTACAACCCAGTCGGTGAGAGTCGACTTCGCGAGATATTCATCAAGACGGACAATTTCATGGAAGGACAGTATTTCGCAGAACTACTGAAGGTTAGTCATAGTTGCCAAACTACTGGGTTTGACAACATTTTCAGCAAACGTTTTTGTTGAGATTTTCACTCAAGATGTTTTCAGATTGTATTTTTGTGGATGCGCAAACAAACAGTTGGACCCGTGGTGGAGCTAGCAAACATGCCACCACTCCAGTCAGCTACACTAGGCATTCATTTTGTAGTCTCTAAATTATTACTCATTTTCAGTTCCACAGTGGGTAGGAGGCTGAGTTGGCCTGAGCAGACAGTATGACAATGGTATGCTAGATATTCATTTGCATATTTTCTCTGCTGCAGTGAATGATGGATTATCACATGCACGTTTCCAGGAGGTGATGTATGACTTAGAGGACAGCAAGTACCAGAATGCTGAGTATCGTCTGTCTATCTACGGACGTTCCTGTGATGAATGGGACAAGCTGGCAAAGTGGGCCATTCAGCATCGCGTCTACTCGGACAATGTGCGCTGGCTTATACAAGTGCCACGCCTTTTGTCAGTCGTTTTTTGTTTTTATCATTTAGTGTTCTTTAATCAGTTGTTGTAAAAGGCTTTCTCGGTGCCAGGCCAAAGAACAGAACATGTTGTTTGAAGTGATAAAATGAAGTGTTTAATTTGTAAGAAAAATATTAGATTGGTCATGTAGCTTGCATTTTGTCAGCTCTTAATGGATGGATATGATGATTGTGATGTTTATTTCTCAAAAAATTTCAGTGGCTTAAAATTAAGCTATTGAACTGAAATTAGCACTGGCGGATTTGTAGAAAAACGTTACATTATGTGTGGTCATTATATAGATAAACTCAGTGTTTGTGTATCTGTTAATTTTGAATAGTGCAGGTTTTTACTGTGACGTAATTATAATTATATTCATGAATGTTATAGTGCATTGCTGATATCATGGCAATGTGTAGAGTTTCGGAAACAGATGAGTCATGAAACTCGTGAAAAGCTTTAGCAGAATAAAGTTTGCTGATGTGTGTGGTGGGAAGGTAAGTATTGTTCCAAATATTTGGACCACAGATGGAGAGAGCACACTTTCCGCACTGGTCTGTGCCTCTTCATGATAGAAGCTGTTACACGCATCACTTTATTGACAGTTTTATCGATTTGTGTCAGTGCTACTAGTGATTACAGTGTTGCCATGACTGCCATTTTGCACTGTGATGTAATGTTGACATGTAATGCTGTTGTGAATTTCAGTGACATCTACAAGCTGAGTGGTTTAGTTACAAGCTTCCAGCAGATTATCGACAATCTCTTCACGCCATTGTTTGAAGTGACCAATGATCCTGCCAGTCACCCAGAGCTACACTGCTTCTTATATTACGTAAGTCGATTTGCTTTTTTATGTGGAAATTTCGAGTTATACTGTACTGCATTTGCAAGTGACATTTTTGTATTTTGTTTTTTTTGTTACATTTTTATTTCGTTACTTGCTGTTGTAACTGATCGTATAATGTGCTACAATTTAAGTCACTAGTAATGTAATTGTTTGAATTATAATTGTGCTCTATTATAATGAGGAACTGAAGAATTAGTTTACGTCTAATGATACTGCAGTGGTAATTTGGATGTAGGCAGAAGAAGGATGTGTAGGGACGAGTTGCTAGGTTGCTGTATCAGTTAGGATATGATTGAAAGGTTTTGGCCTGGTCTGAGAGGAAGAAAGTCAAAGAGGCAGCAAGCTGAACCACATTGACCTGGAAAGTTGTCGTTAAAGCATAATGTCTGCGTTCTAACTGATTTACTCACTAGTGAAACTAGCTAGCAGCTTGGTGCAGTTAATAACACACTGGTCTCAATCAATGCGGGTAATCAACGCTGGGGTTGGTTCGTAGTTGGATGTTTGACCATTGGTAGACAGCACTGATGGGCAAATCACAAATCAAATCACAGGTCCAAATCACAAATCTTTTGCAAAAATGATTTAAATCAATGTCCCAAATCACAAATCAAATCACAGATCATATCCTCAAATCATAAATCATTTGAAGCCTAAATCAAATCACAAATCATCTTTTATCAGAACTTGCACTTTTTAAAAATGTTTAATTTATATAATCTAATCTGTCAAAAATCGCACTATATTTAAAATTGATAATTTTACGCCAAGCTTAAGCCAGTGTGTGCAGTATTACTGTGGGTATAAAAAGAGACTACAGTTAGTCCTAAGCTAGTTGAAATTTTTTGGTGAATGATTTCAAATCAAATCATAAAATTTCAAATCAAATCACACGTTTTGTAAATCAAATCATTATTTTTCAAATCAAGTCATCGTATGTGATTCAATCATGATTTAAATCAAATCATGATTTGGATTTGCCCACCACTGGTAGACAGCTGAACCATCTCTGTATGTAGCCAGCCACCCAGGCCAATCTCTGCATAGATAGGAGCATTGAGTACCAGCAATAGTTGGGGTGTAAGCTAGCACGATGCACTGTGGTCATTGGTCATGTAATGTAAGCCGGTGTCTGAATGAGGCCTAAGGAAGAACTTTATGTTTACGTTATGTGTGTGCTAGTTTTCTGTCGGTACTTAGCTCATCGGCGTGTATCTGATGTGGCTGTTGGTAGGTGACTGGGTTAGACTCAGTGGATGATGAGTCGAAGCTTGAACATGTGATGTTTCACAACGACGTAGCTGTTCCTGAGCAGTGGACCACAGACGAAAACCCGCCATACGCCTACTACTTGTACTACATGTACGCCAACCTGACAATACTCAACCAAATGCGCTGGTATGTCTTTGTGTTAATGTTCATAACTTCATAACTGTTTACACTGTTAGCACTGGTGCACGTGATTGCCTGGAAAGACCCGTCCCTGAAATGACTATGTTGTGTGAAGTGGGATTTAAAACTTGGATTACTCATGTATAACTGTTTCGTCTCTTTCTACGCGAGTTACTGATACCAGTTTTAGTGTTCAATTCAGCGCTTAGTTTGTAGAAAGTGAAATGGTGGGACTGTCATTCGAGATGAGGACACCAAAGGCATTGAGGGGCAGGGGTGATTGGGGAGAAAGGTATCCCTGAGGAGTATTCCCCTTTCCAGCTGACTGGATGGTGTAGGCGCCCAGGTATAGCCCCAGCTGAAAACGAAATTTGGTGCATATTTAGCTTTAGTAATGCAGAGGTTAGTAGCAGTTTGGTAAACTACATGAATTTTTGTGACATTTTGAACAGTGTGACAACAAGAACTGACGATACAGCATAGTGCCTTGAAAGTCTATGCCGTACATTTACAGTATTGGCACACATTAAACCATGGTCTTGTAATACTGGTTATTTTTGCTAGCATTGTCTGTACAAATGTGCGACTAATGAGGATGACAGTGTATTACTGGTAAAGTGACTGTGTGTGTCTAGTGCTCGTGGGTTGAACACTTTCGTTCTTCGTCCTCACTGCGGTGAAGCTGGACCAGTCCATCACTTGGTCTCGGGTTTCATGACAGGACAGAACATCTCCCATGGCCTGCTCTTACGCAAGGTCACACCGATCTCAGCTTGCTTCCTGTTACCAAAGGAATGTTATATGCGTATTTTGTGCAGCTTAGTTGTCAAGGAATCTGTTGTTGCGCTTCTGCACGTATACGGTTTAATCATTACATTACATTGCCTGTCTTGTCTCATTTAGCATCATTTTGTTTATTTGCTTATTTGTATTGCACATTGTGTGCTAATGTGTATTTCGTATTTATGTGTGGCATAATCATGCAGTACTCTTGCTACTGAAATAATTAAACCATCTTATTTACTTACATATTTTTCTGTTTAACAGGTTTTTTCTGGACTGTCTTTTTCTGTGCAAAACTTGAACTTGCAACTTTCAGTCCAATGCTGGTTGCTTTTTACTGCTGTTGTATTATGTTGTTTTGGTTAATGCAATATAATTCTTGTTTGTCACTTATACTTATACTTGATTCAGTAACTGATTTGGTTAGATTACTGGAATGGCATTTGGAGGCATCTCTTTAAGTTTTTCTACTTGTTATCAAGCTTGCATAAGCCATAAAATCTATGTACAGTAGTGTAAAGAAAAATAGAAAGTAAAATTATATACTGTTGGCAGTAGCAGCAGTAACTACTAGCGTATATTTAGCATGTAAGCAAATGTTATTTGTTTGATGTTGCAACAAAAGCTTTGATGATAATTTTTATGTCTGTAGAGTCCAGTTCTGCAGTATCTGTACTACATTGCACAAATCGGTGTAGCGATGTCACCGCTGGGCAACAATTCGTTGTTTCTAAGTTATCACCGTAATCCGTTGAGCGAGTTCTTTGCACGAGGTCTTCTTGTTTCCATATCCACCGATGATCCGCTTCAGTTTCATTTCACTAAGGTTGGCTTTTTACCAGTTATGAGAAGCACTTTGAAAAGTTTGTAGCTTGATGCAGCTAACTAAAAGATGTACATTATGATGTTTTCAAGATATAGTTTTTCGCAACAGTAATACACTTGGTTCAGGAATTGGTTTCAGTAATAAGACTTCATCGAAAAGTGACAAAGTATGATGTACGTATATTTTGGTTAACTGAGTCAAGCTATGCCCCTTTGTGTACTTGCTATATAGTGACAGTTTACCCGAAAATGTTAGAAAGGTTAAGAAACACTTCATGTGTTTTCGAAAGTTTTCAGTATTAAACTTTGGAGTTTATATGTTCTTGTATTTAGCAACAAAAAAATGAAAGCCATGTATGGAAAAAACACCCTCAGACAGAACTTGTCATTTTTATGTAGGCGAGGATAGGTGACAGATGTTAGGCTAGTTCTGTTTCATGTTGCAATTAATCATGCTTTAAGACGTGGCTTTTTGATCAGCTCTGCTCATAGCAGGCTCCTCTGAGAACTTTTTTAGTGCTCTGGCAAACTTTATAACTCTGCAGATTGCTTGATCTGCACCAATGTTTGTGAACTCACTGCTGTGCTCTAGCTTGTCTGTGTCTGCTGGTATATGTTGAAGGAGCCGTTGATGGAAGAGTACAGCATAGCAGCACAGGTCTGGAAGCTGAGCAGTGCAGACATGTGTGAATTGGCGCGCAATAGTGTCATCATGAGTGGATTTCCCAACGAGGTCGGACGCTACTTTCAGTTTTATTTTACGAGCGTATATTCACTGTTGATCACACTATAATTGTCTTCATTAAGACTCGAGAAGCTTCCGTCTAATTTTGCAATTTGACATGTTGTGCCTTAACGATATTGTGCTTGCTTTTATTAGTTGCTGTTAGTAATAATAATAGGTAATTTGTATGGCACTAGTACGTGGATTTACATTATCAGTATTACAGTATGTAACAGTCTATTGCAAGGTATTGTCAGCTCATGCCAATCAGCTGCCACTTGGAAAGATTGTAAAGCATTTCTGGTCATGAACACATTTGACGTGATTGTTAATTACGTAATAAAAAGGAACATGAGTCTGACATATGTAAGAACACTGTATCTACAGTAGTATGGGGTTGTCACGTTAGCCTAGGCTTACTTATCTCTTGTACTTGCTGACTCAGTGTAGAGCACATTGAGTTCAAGCAGATTATGACTTCAAATAATATTGTTTACTTAATTCCTTTTCTGTCTCTGTTTTTCTAGATGAAGCAGTTCTGGCTTGGACAGAACTATATGAAGGAAGGTGTGGCAGGCAACGACATGTCACGGACTAATATCCCGGATATCCGCATTGCATTTCGCTATGAAACGTTTCTGGAAGAGTTGTCAACACTGTTTCACACTGCCAAGGAACTGAGCAGCACTCATCATTAGATAATGCTAGAAATGCAGTTTTACAGCACTGATCAAATGTGGTTTGTTGCACAAAGTTATAAAAATGCACTCACTATTAAACACACTACAAAATGCACCCAGTTTTACCAGAATGGAATCATAGAGACATATTTTGACTGAGTTTACTTGGTGTTATTGACAATTATTGTATTCTCTTAGTAGTATAATTCTGGAATATTTTTATACTGAACTCTTACCTGTTGCACTTTAGCACATTACCAATGAAACAGCACAAAATCCACCGATAATTCATCCTATGCTAATTATGCGAATTAACAATTGGCAATTATCGCTTGATAATTCATCTATCTCTGTATAACACGTTACTGCACTGGTGCACTTACTAGCCACAACATGCACATTATGTAGCCACAATTATTCACAATGTATGTAATTAAGTATGTTTTCTGTATTTTTGTTAAATTTTAGACAATTATTATTTTTATGATGATAATTTTTCATTTAGTTTTCTCTAAATTTGTAATGTTATATTAATGTATCATTAATTATTTTTTGCTTGTTTTTTTTAATTAAATGACAAGCTATTAGCCTAGGTGACTGTCATGCTTTACGCATGTCGTGTTGGTTATTGCGACTTACCGTGTAGCCAGAATACTGCACGACTGGCACACCATAGTGTGTTCAAGGTCATTCAAGGTCAATTGTAATGTCATTTGAAAGCCAGTATTCGACTTTCTATTAGTGATTAGTAGCAACCTAGACCCTATCTTGCACCATTTAGCCACAATACACCCGTTACAGAGGGTGACGGACGACAATGGACGACCACCATGTAAGACGCCTACAGCATTGCTAGCGTGTCAATAATATCTGTCGTTCGGACAGAGAGAGAGGGACAGTGTTTGAAAAAACTCATGGGGATGAGGCGCCTAATTTTTGGATCTAATTTTCAAAATTTAGCTTATTTTCTATCGCGGCGATCGGCCAAGCGACCTCTGACATCATGTGGCAAAAAAAATAAATAAATTATAAGTTTTACGGTATGCAGTATGCAATGCATTACACTGCTGAGTACAGCAATGCTGCTGCTGCTGAGTGCCAGAGATGGTGATTGTTATCTTTGGCCCGCACAGCCATTTTGATTGAAGCGACGAGTGGTGGCGAGATTGGCTCATGTTACCCAGCTAAAGTGCTAGCTGCGAAATGTTTGCAGATAGCATTTTAGCTGCAAGCACGCGTTCCGTCCGTCCAATTCGGCCGGACAAACTGCAAACACTTGATCTGCAGTGTCTTTGTAAAAAAGAGTGACTGCATAGCACCAGCGCGCGACAGTCAAATAGATAATTGTTTTCTATGATGATAATCATTGTTTTCATTCGTCATGCTGTAGTTTTGTAGTTATAGTTCTTTTTTTCTAATTTGCCTGTATCATATTGGCCTTGGTACAAGTTTTTTCATATAAAAGACTAATGTTATTGTTTAGCGGTCGTGTTGTTGATGGCATTTTTGTTGTATATCAACGATCTTTTTTGATTTAATGTTGTTATTTTCTGAATGTTGGCATCCTTCGTTATATCAGTAGGAGTGTGTTTCATGTGCTAATTTGGACTGATGTATGTTACGATCATGCATTGCGTAATCTCAGAGTACAGTTGGCATTGTTGCCTTGATGTTTTATCAACTATGATTGCTATATTGTGTATTTAATGTGTCATTATTTCTGCCTCTAGTCTGCCTTGACAAAAATGATTGTTACTGCAGAGCAAAGATGAACAGTATTGTTCGTTTATGTGGATCAAACTGATAGGCAATAACATTATCTGTATGCCATTCCAAAGTTAGTATTTATAGGGCCCAATGGCATTATTGTGGTGGAAGTATTATTCTGTAGACTAGCTATTCTTACTAGATGTTTTGGTTCTTCCCGTCAGTGGCTTCTATCCTCCAAAATCTGGAATTAAAATCGGGCGCAACTCTCCCACTTTCGGGTTCAAGTCCCCCTCACTTTTGGACTCAAGTACTCCCCCCCCGCCTTTTGGCTTCTTTCCCTTTCTCTGAGTAAAGTTTTGTTAGGGGTGTAGATTGTCCAGTGAAAAATTGGGAGAAGTTTTGATGTACACCCTTAACCAAACTCCCCCTCCCCTTATTTTTCACTGGGTGAAAGCTGCGCCCACCAGGTATAGCGATAGAAGCCACTGCTTCTCGTGTTTATTTCAGACTGCTGTAGTGCTGTCCGTTTAATCCGGTGACTGCTGGAGAACAGCAGCAAAATATAAGTACCAGTATTTGCCTTCAGGAGCTCGAGTCTCCTCTTGCACTTAAGAAATACAGAAATATTTTAAGTATTTGCTAGTAGTTTTGAGCATTTGTGTCCTACGAACGAAACGTATATTTTGAACTAAATTTCAGCTAATTTAATTTCTATTGTTATTTATTTAGCACAACTAGAAACAGCTTCTCTTACGTTTTTTACGAAAAAAATATGTTAACTTTGAATTACCCGGCTTGTTCATTGTATAAGCCCGTTCAACTCGTTGTACTGCCTGTCCACAAATGAAGTTTTTTTTGCCTGTCGTTTAATTGTGGAAGCCATTCGTCAATTACTACGACGTTCCGACACCGTTAATTGTCGTTAAAGCATACATAACATCTGGAATTATGAGATGGCGAATTTTGTCTACGATTAAATTATGATCACGAGAGCTATTCAGTTCTCATCGTTTGTTGCAACTTGCAAGTAAACGTTCTTTAATACGTGCGTTCTATAGTCACTACACAGGCGACACAGCTGTAAGTTAATTCTTGTCAAACTGAAAAAGTTTCGTAGGCCCGTATTTGCTGCAGTGGCGACGACGTGTGGTGCGGTTGGTGGCATGCAATCGGTCGATGAGGCGTAAATCATGTCGCGCGGTTCTTGCTGTATTTTGCTTTGATTGCGGAGGCTATTTGTCTTGCTGTTGGTGAAGACTCGACTCCGTCTACACGTGACCTGGCGTCATCATTCAAGCCGAGCGTAATGACATCTGAAGTCCGAACACATCGCTCGAGCTGACGAAGACAAATACACTGGTTACTGAATCACCCCACTGCTTGGCCGATCAAAACACTGTAGCTTTCTAAGTATTTTCATGAGCAAAGTTAGTAAGCAAGCAGATATTTATAGTGCGCAGCGAGCATTAAGTGCATTGTAGTCTACTTCCACAGAGCAATGAAAGCAGAACTTCTTTCAGATAAAAACTATTTTATTTTTTAGCGAAGTTAGCCTCCGTTCTTACGCAATTCGCTTGCTATCAGGGCCAGGCAGGTCAGAACGAGAGTTAACTACAGTTATTCGGGACTGTATAGGCCTAATGTTATTCCTAACGATGGTCCGTGGTCCCACGCACAAAAGGTTGCAGCAGACATTAGATCATTACGAAAGATCACGTCGTGCGCTTTTACAGAACAGCAGTTGCATACATTCGCCAAATATTATCGACCCGTAGGAATTGTTTCTCGATTTGATGAATAACAAATCATTTCGTGCATGATCGAATACAGCCCTGCCGGAAGACAAACTGTTGCTGAGGAGGAGAGTATAAATGTAGGACTAGAAAATGAAAGACAGTGTCGAAAATGACGGACCACATCTCAGAGCTGGGAAATGCAAGACCTAGAAAATGGCCAACCAAATCGTGAAACCTGAAAATGCAGGACCAAACAACTGATGTGTCCGGCCGAGATCAGTTATTTTCATTTCTGGTCGTGCAAATTCAGAATTCCCGTTGTTGCTGCTGTATGTTGGATGTCGCTCAGGCTACGTGTTGGCAGCGCTTCGTCGCCACCAGCGCGCGGACGTGCTCGGTCCTGTGTGTGTGGTCTCACCGCCGCCGGCGCAGCACATGACGGCGCAAAGACGACGATGCAGGATGCGCTGGAACGCGCGTCGAAACTCCGCGTTGAAGATGGTGTAGATGACCGGATTGAGGAAGCTGTTGATGTAGCCGAGCCAGACGAGGAACGAGAAGAGCCACGGGTCGACGTCGCATAGTGCTGACCAGTCACTTCCGGTTTCAGTGGAGGAGGCGTCCGATGACGTCACGAGGAGGTCATAGCGCAGACAGATGGCGTTGATGATGTTGACCGTGAAGAATGGCGTCCAGCACAGTAGAAACACGCCTGACACACGCCACATAAAAATTAACAACATTATTCACCCAACACATAGGCGTTACGACAATACAGTAGGCCTACTCAAAGCAACTAAAAGCAAAACGTTCTGAATAGGGTTTAACACTTAACTGCTGTACTTCTTCAATATTAACAATATCACTGCCTTAATCCATGCGACAAGAGCAAGTGCGCGACACAACAAGTTTTCCAGAGAAGTTTGCTCCTACGTTGGTCAATGAGGTCTTTCATCCTCATGCCAAAAGGCCCTTAAGGTGGCGCTGATCTGCGTTTCTTTTAACCCTCAGCCAGAAACCAGCTTACACTGTCAAACCATCGATACTGGGCAAATTAGGCAGGCTGAGAACGAAATGTGTGCGTGTCTCGTAGAAAACGAAGAACAAATTACCGAGCACGATGGCGAGCGTTTTCGTGGCTCGACGCTCGCGCCTGACAGCGCGTTTCAGTCGTCGGTCGTCGGCACCGCCGGATGTCGCCGCCGCGGTCGCCGTCGATCGCTGCTGCTTCGGCGCGAAGTTGAAGAACGTGACAAAGCGACCGCCGTTGACTTGCTCGTCGACCGGCGGCGGCGGCGACGCCATGGCCGATGACATCTCGGCGGCTCTCAGCACCGTCTCTCCGTCGTCGTCGTCGTCGTCGTCAACGTCAGAGCGGAAACGCATGGACGCCTCGACGCTGAGCAGGGCGGTGCGTGAATAGAGTCGAGCTGGTGGCACTAATAGACTGTCGTGTGTCACCGGGCGTCGCGCCGACTCACAGTCGCTGGTCGCCGTGTCCTGCACCGTGTCACTAGGTCTCTGCGTCAACGTCGTGCTGTCGGTCGCGGTACTCCATCCACTGCACGTCAGCTCCGGCGTAGAATCATCTGTGCGTCCGCTGTCCACCGTCCCACGGTCCTCCAGCTCCGCGCAATTACTGTCCACCGCGGACACCGGTGATAATGAAGCCGGAATCAGCTCAACAGCGGGAGTAAGCGACACGGCTCGCACACTCCCATCTATATTAGAGGTCGGTGGGAAAACTACGGCGACGTCGTCAGTGTCTACGACAGCAATCGCTGGCAGCGGTGCTCTAGACTGAGCGTCGCCGGGTGGTGGCGTTCCTCCAAGGCTTGCCGGTCGGTCGCTAGCAGTAACGGCGGCAACTCGTAGCGCCAGTTCCTCTCCACGGCGCTGTACGGCGCTCAGCGTGGCCGCCACTGACAGCGCCGGGTCGCCGTCGGATGCTGGGTCAGCGGCGGCGCAAACGGCAGCGTGTCCCGGGTGGGCGTTCATCGTCGACGGCGGCGGAGCGGCACTCACCATGTAGCTGACGGACTCGTCACCGGTCCGTGTCTGTCGACTGCGGCCGCTCGACGTGCCGGTGGACACGGACCGGCGCGAGCGAATTGCGACATAGACACGCCAGTAGAGGACAATCATGACAACGGTTGGCACGTAAAAAGAGCCCATCGACGAGTAGATGAGGAAGTCGGAGTTGTAGAAGGTGCAGAGGCGTGGTGTGTCGGAGCGGCGTGGGGTTCGGTTGAGTCCGAGTGCGATGGGTGATGAGATGGCCAGTGACACGATCCACGGAGCCGCGATCATGACGTAGACACGACGTGAAGTCTTCTGTCTAGCGTAACTGATTGGTCGCGTCACTGCCGTGAACCTGTCATACAAAGTACACAGAGCTTCATAATAGCATCATCATCGTAACAACGTCTCAAACAACGACAACGTTTTATTCACAATCAATCGCAACCACAATAGTGTTCTACGTATAGCGCTTCCTACAATTGTCCGTAACGCGCCAGCGTTTAACAATGAATAACTAGGCATAGACAGTATGAAGAATTCACAGTAAAAAAACAAAATGCAATCCAAAACACAAATTTTAGATTTTTAAGTTTATAGACCACATTTAGTCAAATGTTTCAAAATTAACTGAACTGTTATGCCTCGGCATTAGGTTTATTGTAATACCGTCACTGGTAAAACAAGCAGGCTAGTATATATGTAATCTGCATATTGCGTAACTGTACATGTTCTGCGAAGGTAAGGTCTTAGGAAATAAGATTGGCTCGCGTTGTCTTCGTCACGTGGGCCAATCGTCATTGGCAGGCCAAGTGATCGTTTGCCCACGCCCTGAACAAAACGCATGCCATGTATTGTAACAAATTTAGAATGATTCAATCGAGATAAAGAAGTCGCAGACATTGCACAGTTTCTCTGATGATCTAGGAAGAACTTTTTAGCCTGTTTTCTGTCCCTTCTTCTCATTCTCTCTTTCCGCTGTACCGGCCAGAAATAACCGCAGCGTCCACCGCTTTACGTCGCCGCTAAATTCTGTCAATGTCAGCCGTTCATCTAATTTAGACGCACAGACTTATCGGTTATTTCCCTGCACTGCTCGGCTAACGAATAATAGCGCACCGGCAGCGACGCAACATAACGTGACGTTATTTGATGGCCGACCAACTGTTCATGCGCTGGACCTGACACACTTGGATCCAGATTGAGAGAATTTCTGTATGTCCGTCTGTCCAGTACGGGCTCCTAATTAGGAAGCAGAGAGACGCAGGAAAATCAAAACTTGTGCGATCTTTCCTCAGGACAAGATTAACCAAAAGCCAAGTTTTAGTTTAACGGTCAAAGGCCGAGCGAACGGTCGCACAATATGCCAGCACTGGGATGACATGTTTCTACAGGGTGGGCCAAAAAACGTGCCACTTTATTTTTGTTCATAACTTCACTAATTATTGACCGATTTTCAGAATTCTTTCACTGGCACACTCTGCAGACAATTTGTGATAAATACGATTATTATAGATCCCACCACACCGTAAATGCGTCTCTACACTGCCTTGTGAAATATCAATGAAATATGCATACATAAAGATAGTAATAAACAAACATTTTGGTAAAAATTTAAAAAAAACACTTCAGACCAACATTACAGTGAATGGTCTGTATGGCACTAGACTGTGTAGGTATAACACAGTTAAGTGTTATACGGATCATTCACCTCATGTTAGTCTGAGGCGTTTTTTCACTTACCTAAATTTTTGTTATTATCGTCAGTTTTTGCTTACATTTATATTTCACAAGGTAGTGTAGAGACGCATTTACGGTGTGGTCGGATATATAATAATCAAATTATTGCAAATTGTCTGCAGAGTGTGACAGTTAAAGAATTTTGAAAATCGGCCAATAATTGGCGAAGATATGGACAAAAGTAAAATGGCACGTTTTTTATGGCCAACGGTGTAGTTTCACACACTGTATAGGCGCAGCAGCATGATACGGCCGTGAAGTGTGACTAACTGGCACTGACTGCGATCAGCGACTGCGGATCGTAAAAAATCTAGCCTATCGTGTCCGGTGCTTGTAATCGGCAGCGATCTTGCATTACTACTAACAAGGACGTACCTCCAGAGACTAGTGGTGACTAGTTAGTGGTGACACTCAGACAGACAGTTAGGCCAATACATGATAAATGAGAGAACTTGTCGGCTTAATGCTGTCTAGTGTAGAAGCTTAACGATGTTCGATATAAAAGGGCTTTATTGCAGTACTAACTTTTATCTACATTTTTAAACAAGCGAACCGGATTATAGGAGTGGTGCGGGATTTCGGTTGGCATCGACTTCGATGACGCGGAAAGTTGAATTGCGCTAAGCGAATATTTACGAAATATCATCATTCGTTATTCTCCATTTTGCACACAGACAGTTACGATGATAATAGAGCGCACGAAATACTAAACAAAGTGTACCAAAGGACAGGGCGGCCAATGGTCTACACGCCTATAATAACAAAAAGCCCAGCTGTCGCTAGGATAGCCGACCGTACTGGTTGTCAGTGACCTTCAAGGTCATCGATTTATATCTCATTTGAAATCCAGTATGCTACTTCCTATTAGTGATCAATAGCACCCTAGGCCCTAACTCGCACCCGGCGGTTAGTCAAAATGCATCCGTGACGGACGACAGACGGACGACAACCATGACCACAGCTCGACCGTTACTTAAGTACGGTCGGCTAAAAGCACGCACCGCACCGAGTGTGGCGCTCAAGTTACTCGGGGCTTGCAAAATTCTTGCTATAAATTTCTTACAATGTCCCCGTGTCTTGCGTGTGATCGACGACACTTACTGTAAAACGGTAAATAGATGCGGCTTTTGCCGAAATGCCGCATAATCCATGGAAGCACTAACACTGACTGCACGAATATGTGGTTTTAGTTTGCGACTTTCTTTTGGGAATAGTGCAGTAAATCTCTGAAGTGGACTGGTGGCTGTCTAGCAGTTGGTCGTCAGAAGCCACGCCATTAGTGTGTCATCTCGCAGTGCATCCTCTCGCGTTCACGGGAAAAATTACGGGACCAAAAAACATTCATATTTACGCCGAGTTTCGGTTGATGCGACAAATTTATACACTCTAAGACACACACTCATTTCAGCTACGTACGGTTTCACGTCTTAAGAATAATTATTCTGAAGACGTGAGACGGTATGTAGCTGAAATGAATGTGTATAATCAGTTAATTACTGCATCTGGCAACACAATTTGACGTGTTCAAGTTAATGTGTCATTGCCTATTATTTAAATACTATAATTTGAACTTTTCGGGTGGTAAGTAACACTGTGTGATCCCATATGACAAGTGACGCTCCGTAGCTCTGTGAGGGGGTTTGCTTCTTAAGAGCTATATTCTGACCTTTACCTTAACCTTTACCTTTCTGCTAACAATTTATTAACAACAAGACAGCAGAATAATTATTAAACTTAAAAAAACAAAAATGTTACAACGCAAAAAGATAACGAAAGAAAATGGCATGCTTCAGTACTGACGATAATGAAGAATTATGAACAAAAATGAAAAGGTTTAGAACAATCAAAATTTTTATCAATGTTTCCCACAGCTGGAGTAACTCACGTGCCAATTTTCAGATAAAAAAGTCAAAAAGTATGATTACGGTTAGGATCACGGTTGCGCAATAAAGCATATAGCTAGGCGGATGGCCGTACAAAATGTCGTACTAGGCCGACATATTTTTCTATTGTAGTATGTTTCAGTTGCTACCGGTTACGGTCAATTGGTCAGTCGTTACTAAGTCGTCATACAGCAGCGGAAACATTCGTTATTTTTAATTGCCAGTCGCCAGGGTTGGGCCGGGTTTACAGCGTCGACCCGTGACCCGACTCGACCCGACCCAAATAACCTGATGACCCCTGACCTGGTTTCCTAGTTGTCGATCTGTCAATCACGCAGGTAACTTGAACTGTGCTATTTATTCTATTCCCTTTACGTCTTACTTCTCTGCTTACGTTTGTTCTTGGTGTATGAGATAGATCTATGGCTACGCTACGAGCGTGCTTTATTTAGTCCGCAGTCCGTTCCCAGACTGCAGCACGCTGTAACGCACGCGCCTTTCGCGGTACGTAGACCTACGGCAATGCGATCGCGCACCTGTGGGTGGTCGTGAAATGTAACGTTCTTCACAGACCGACACGATCTCTTGGGAAACTTATAGTTTCAGGATGCGTACGCACGTTAACGACGGCGCGCCGTGACGCCGATGCGATATGATATTGCGATGACAGGCCTATTGATTGTGCGAGTAATATCGTCATCGTAATAAATCTGACGTTAAAAAGTAACTGCAGAAGTAATCGACGGTAATCGTGAAGTGCGCAATCATTTGGCTGAGCTTCGGTTAAAAATGCCAATAATATTTCAAATTGTTTGGCCTCGCGTGCTTTAAATGATCTGACATTTTAATTTCGCGCCTCTCTTTCCACTAAAAATTCCGAGAAAACCCACGACCCCCCGTGACTATACTAAGCTTAGTCTCAGTTGTCTATCGACGCTATGTAATTTTAAGGGTCTGAGAAGACGCTGGTAACGCATAGGAAAGATGGCACGCTTTAAAACGTTTTGCGGCCAGCATCGAGCAAGATTTGAGTCTCCCCGGTGAAGTCCTGCAGGGTAGATGCTTGATGCACTTTTTCTGTAAACTCCTTTTCGAATTAAAGCGGTTTTCGCGATCGATAAATTGTGCTGCGCGGAATTTTAACATTAAACATAGTGATGTAACTGTAAACGCCACTAATTATGCAACATTTGGTATTCGAGGTCTTAGAGGTCTTTGGCGATGTTTGGTAATGTGAGGCAGATTAAGCCAACTCAGCTAGATTTTAGACGCACTATGGGGGGACTAAATGTTTATTTTCGTACTTACCTACTTACTTATAAAGTGTTCTGCCCTAAGCCATAAATGGCCACAGCATGCTTAAAAGTATGGCCATGATCACAGTGTCCAATTCTGTGGCCCTGGTAACGCAAAGATACGGGTACAGATACATCATCATCATCGTATATTCGTTTAATGACAGTTGACATACGCAACTTTTATCAACGCAATCATGTAATATGTCAAAAGCAAGCAAACATTTACGAAAAACGTCCATTGTTTGTCCGGAAAGTAAACACGACTAACAAAAAGTAGTCTAAATAGAAACTAATGTTTACAACAGATTAAAAACGTTAAAAACAGGCAACTTAAACATGCAAATAGTAAGAGGCTGACCGGTCGACGCTGATGGCGGTGAGATTGAGAATGGATGCAGTGCAGCTCATGACGTCACACGCAATCCACGTGTCACACAACAGATCACCCAGACCCCAATCACCACTGTTTATCTGCAGCCACACCATTCAAACATCATCGGCATCATCATCATTATGTCTGTTTATAAAGGTTAAAGGTTGTGTATAGCTTCTTATGGGAAACTCACCGTAAAAGCTACGTAGCTCTTGCGTTATATACGCTATTACGCAAGTGTAACAATTAAAAATAGACCCTATGCAAACAAACAAAAATTATTACGCAGATTTATAAAAAAAACGACAAAACGTAATTTGAGCAAAGCTCACGTGACGCGCGACAGCGTTGGTCCTTCCAATTGGACAATCAGTGTACAGCGTGCAATAAAATAATAATGCAGCTTGAAAGAGTACCCAAATTTGACACCTCTGTACGGAAGACTACTTAAACCTAAAAGGTCAAAACTTACATGGGTAAAAGTGCTGAAATTTTTATATGCAGGTTGTCCCAATCTATTTCTAGCCATTTCGGCGCAATTCACTCTTAAAATGTGCGCCGCAGCCGAAAATTAGAAAAAAAAACACTAAAACTTTTTTATTTGTGGGTTCAAAATCATTTAAAATCATCAATGTTTACACCATTTAAAAACTCGTCATTAGTGTTTGTTATGATGAGCAGTATGTCTGTACCTATTTGCAAGGCCAAACGAGCCAATAGCAGTTAAATAACCACTTTTATGGGGGTTGCGCTCGCCTACGCAGGCTTTTTGGAATTTAGAGAGTCGGGACTTGGATTGCTAAAATCTGTGTTTAATGCTGAAAATTACATTTGCAGGTTGTCTTGGTCTATCTCCAGCCATTTCGTCGAAATTCATTCTTGAAATGTGCACTGCAGCCAAAAGTTTGCCCAAATCCTTTCTTTTAAGAGTTCAATGTCGTTCAAGGTTATCGATGTTAATAAATCTAAAAAGCCCATCACCAGTACTTGTTATAATAGGCAGCATGTCTGTACCTATCTACACTATGTCTAAAAAAACCGGACCCCTATTACGTTTTGAAATAACTCCAACAAACTGTGCCTAATAATAATAACGATTAGCTGAGAAAATCGTCAAAAGGTACTCAATATCGTAGTGTCTTACGGGCTTACGATATT
>Ga0209367_1002559_pt1 | contig 24105 bp, 13 predicted proteins | sample WorMetLIZISLAND2_FD_187412 | JGI IMG/M metagenome (GOLD analysis project Ga0209367, IMG submission 187412) | Marine gutless worms symbiont microbial communities from Max Planck institute for Marine Microbiology, Germany - Olavius geniculatus... ... | reverse complement strand
TATGAAATATCGTAAGCCCGTAACACACTACGATATTGAGTACCTTTTGACGATTTTCTCAGCTGATCATTATTATTATTAGGCACAGTTTGTTGTATATATATATATATATATATATATATATATATATTATTTCAAAACGTAATAGGGGTCCGGTTTTTTCTGAGACACAGTGTAGTTCACAAGAGGTTTTACAGGGGACTGTAAGTGTAAGACTACAGGGCATACCAAAAAAATAACCCAACTTGTTTTTGTCAAGACATATTTGTGAAGCGTGGCTGATACAAATTGTTGAACATTGTCTGTTTGTATATAAGCATGGCTTAGGTATATTTGAGCTTTGTTTCAGATGTGAAACTGATATGATAAGGTTGTGTTGGTTTACTTGGAATTCAAAGATTGTGTGATGCTGTGATATTGCTTTATAAAATCTTGTTGATTAGTTGCTTTTTGTACTTGCAGACAATGCATATGATCCGGATGTCCGAGCTTCAGTTTTGCGTATAGATGTGGAAACGCTCTGTCCTCCTGACAATGCAACGTGCCTTACGTTTTCCGACAATGGCTGTGGTTTGTGTCCTGACAAACTGCATAATATGCTTAGGTGTCTAAGCTTATGCTGTTTTGTCTTGTTTTACTTTGTTTTTCACACATGATGCACAATATATATGGTACAGTTTAACTGTGTTGTATAATATGGACTATAGTGTGAGCTAAAAGTATATGCTGCTCCAAATTTATTGCACTCGGTCAATGCTGCATTTCTTGTGACTAGTTTTTTTGGCCCACCACTAAGCTGTAAGCTTAAGGTCGGCCCTTTGTCGTGCTTGTCGCATATTGGCATTCAAATGACATATAAATCGATGACCTTGGATGACCTTGATTCCACTGTGGAATCGAACGTTTCAAGCTATTAGTGGCCATATCTTGGAAACAGTGCGAGATAGGGCCAAGTACTATGAGTCACTAATAGGAAATGGCATACACCCTTTTAGATGGCATAAATATCATCGACCTTGGATCACCTTCAGAATCGGTGACAGTCAGTACGGTCGGACTTTACACCTGGGCTTCTCGTTTATCAGCATGTTATCAGCAAGCGTCACAAAGATTCTGAGCTTGAAAGGAAAATTCAACAATGAAAACAAGCAGTGAACGTGAGTCATGCATCTGCCATCCGGATCTCACTAATTAGTATGGCTACAGGGTGAAGGCCTAGTGTGGCTGATTGGGGCGGTGGTATGTCTGCTTGCTGCAAACTGCAGGTCCAATTGTTCGCGCAGGCAATGGATGGCCGCATAGTGCGCTGCGGTATCATTAGCTCATGCCAATCAGCTGCCACTTCCAAGATTGTAAAGTGCTTCTGGTCTTGAAGAAGCATGTAAGAAGCACTATAGCAAGTACGTGGACTTTACCTTTACCTTTACCTTTAGTAGTTGGCATGGATTTTACATGTTGCAGTTAACAATGATGACAATAACTGAAATTTTCTTATGAAGATGTCACCTAAGCAGGAAATAAACAACTGCTGATTATATCTGAGTAGAAGAATATGTGATTCTTGCAAAATTAACAGGTGTTTATGAACATATATATGTAGTGTTACTTGTAAATTGAATTGCAACAACCTGATTATTCAGGTTGGGCCAAAAAATGTGCCACTTTACTTTTGTCCATGTCTTCGCCAATTATTGAGCGATTTTCAAAATGGTTTCACTGGCACACTCTGCAGACAATTTGCGATAATGTGATTATAATAGATCTCACCACACCGTAAATGTGTCTCTACACTACCTTGTGAAATACCAATGAAATATGCATACATAATGATAATAACAAATGATCATTTTGGTAAAATTGAAAAAAAAAAACACTTCAGACCAACATTGCAGTGAATGGTCTGTATGACACTAGACTGTGTGGGTATAACACAGTCTAGTATCATACGAGTCATTCATTGCAATGTTGGTCTTAAGCTTTTTTTTCATTTAGCATAATTTTTGTTATTATCATTAGTTTTTGCTTACATTTATATTTGACAGGGTAGTGTAGAAACGCATTTATCGTGCGGTGGGATATATAATAGTCACATTATTGCAAATTGTTTGCAGAGTGTGCCAGTGAAAGAATTTTTAAAATTGGTCCGTGATTGTCAAAGATATGGACAAAAGTAAAGTGGCACGTTTTTATGGCCCACAGTGTAGTTACTGATTTGTGAGCATGTTATATGCATAATCAGGCAAAGAGAAATACATTTGTTGCATGCTGCTGACTGTTAAAACTGGTGTTGTGAATATGAATTGTAGTTTTGGTTACTGTGAGAAGGAGGAATTGAATGGTCACAAACCAGTTGGACGGTATGGCAACGGTTTTAAGTCCGGTTCCATGAGAATAGGTAGAGATGCCGTGGTCTTCACCAAGACTGAGAATACCATGAGTGTTGGCATGCTATCTCAGACTTATCTTGAAGCAATTGAAGCCGAGACAATTCTCGTTCCCATTATCACTTGGTCAAGAAGCACAAATATCCTTTTACGTTGCAGTTGAATATCGACCATATGGCTAGACTTATTAGGACCCAACTTTGAAATTAGCTTCCGGTAGACATATGTGCAGTTGGCTCAGTCAACTTTTTTAAAAGTGCTCCAAGGTCATTTCTGTTCTGCTGACTTTGGTATGGACCAGACCCGTTGCTTCCTTGTAATTGTTTCACCACGTTATGGCACATTAGAAATTTGGTGAACTTTGGTCCACTAACAAAAAAGTTGTAGACACGGATGTTGGCCCCCTTAAGTCGACAATGCGCATTCTGCCTATTGTAATGCATTTGAGTTCGGGCCATATGACTTTGCTACGAGTGGAATTTTAACGCTTTAAATTTTCCCCAAATTGGACGTACAGCGGCAGGCAGAGTCTGCTCTGAATTCTAGTAATTGTTTTGCTATGTTACGGTGCATTAGAAACATCAATGTGATTAATATTATGAGGTGAATGTCCTTAGCAGAGCTTACTGAAGATAGTCGGCAAGCAGGATACAGAAGGCAGTCTGCGTTCAATCATAGGTCACAGCATATTCAGCAGTTCCGCAGCACTGCTGCAGCAGTTTAACCATATTCACCACAACACCGGCACGCGCATCGTCATCTATAAACTCCGAAAGTTTGTTTATCATTGTTTCATTAGATCACTTCATTCTCACTTAGCTCAAATATAATGTTGTACTTTGTAGCACTTTGGTGTCTAAACAGAAATCTGTTTAGGTCATTTACTTGCCGGCAAGCGATGTGATGCTAATTAGTGATTGCAGTCTCGGAATTGATTTCTCAATCGCAGAATCCAGGTCCAGGATTAAGAAACTGGTAATCCCAAGATCCTGTCTTTGGGATTAAGCTTACAGACTGGTCTTTATTTAGTGTCTCTGTAGTAGCCCTGCTAGATTTATCTCATGCACAGGATGCACAATAAGTAAGATAAGTAAGCCATCAGAGGCTTGGGACTTTACAGAAATTTCTCTTGCATGCACGATATATTGCATTACACAGCTAAAATTGTTATTTTATTATCTAAAGCGGTCGAAAAAAGACATTGTGACGCCAGACCTATGGTTACCTTCCCAACTTTGACCACCAGTACCAAATTATACTGCTTGGTGAACAGAGGCATGTGAACAACTTGCCCAGGGTTGTTATACCCCGTTTACGTGATCAAGCAAACATTGAGCAGACATTGAGCAAAAATCGAGCAAATATGAAGCATGCACAAAGCATAGCCCACACGAAGCAAACATCCAGCAAACGTCGAGCAAACATTGAGCTGGCTCGTCCAGCTAACTAGAGCCAGCTTTGTCATGTAAACAGGGTATTACTTAGCAGTGCATCAGGCAAGAGTCGAACCAGCAACTTTGCGGTCACCAGTTCAGCATGCCACCAGCATCAGCAGTGTGGTTGCACCAGAATTTTATTCATGTCTGTTTTCCATACAAAGTATGCAGTATCTGCAAGTTTAGCGATTGTTGTAGGGGTTCAGATGGAAAGTTTGAGCTGGATTTTGAGTCAAACCGAACAGACATCATTAACTCGGAGCATCATGAGATGGATGCTGTTTATCGACCGGTGGTTGATTACAAGCCGGAATATCGACGCTCGCTGAGGGTTAGCAGTCGCTGCTTATTTTACAGCTTTGTAATCTCTAGCACCGCTGTAAATTATTCGTTATAATATAAGTAGTGCTTAGTTTGGTTGTAATGGCTACATAGCAGTGTTATTGCCATCGCTATTCTTTAGTAGTATTTATAATTGTCTGTAGTGAAATTCACTGGATATTAATTGCAACATCTTAAGACTACTAAATCTTAACGGTGCGCTGGATCTAGAATGTTCAGATCTGACCAGATCTAGATCCACAAAAACCACCTGATATCTGGCTGGCCAGATCTGGATTCTGATCTGGATCTGGTGCACCCCTACTAATTTTACAGACTTTTTCTTGCTGTTCAAGTGGTCGTTGTGTGGATTTCTAGAATTACTTTAGCGTAGGCCATATTCCCAGGGACTGCTGCAGTTTTCAATTTGCAATGCGGGGCAGGGCAGCGTTGCCACCCCGTAGGCTTAAGCCGCTATATGGGCTCATCAGCCATCCCCAATGAGACACTAGTTACAATTAAGTACTTCTGGGAATCTGTGAGACTTTCTGATAAATCTCACTATATTCCCAACTGTTGCATTATCAATATCTTCAGGGTGTATATCAAATTCCTTATGGAGAAAAATTTATTACAGTAGAAAAGGAAGTGTGAAGCACTTTCAATTGCCTCACTGCAACATTCACAAAATGGGTCTCTAGACAGCCCCATTATACTTAAGTATCGGTTAAGCTGCTCGTGACCCGGCAAAATACCAATTACAAGTGTGAGAGATCATCTAGGCAAAGCTAGTAGATCTCTCTGCCTTTTTTTACATTTACCTGCAATCATTTCCTGCTGCAGTAGATTGTGTACAAATGGGATTTCTTTCTATGTTCAGCTAACACGAGCAAGGCACTGAGGGATTATAGAAATTGTGTTAGTTAAGCTAGTATTGAATACTTTCAGCTATTAATTACTGTATCTTGTACTATAGGCTATTTGTTGGCATAGATGTTTATGTTTATCAGTGTAATGGACTTTGCTATAGCCCTCCCCAGAACTGTTCCTTAGAGGTGCTGTCATCTGCAACATGAGGCTAAATCATAACAGGAATGTCTTCAGTGCTGGCTTGAAACAATCCAACGTGTTGTTGCTGGTAGCTCATGTGGTGACCAGCAACTGGTTTTAAAGTGGATCACGCACCGAAAGGCTTGTCGGCAAAATTATTATAGATGATAAATAGAGGCTGGTGAGATAGGTAACTTACCTTACCTTACCTTCAGGGTGGACGCCACCCAATTGCAGCATCTGGCACTCGGGCCACCAGGTGGGTCCATTGCATAAAGCCAGAGGCTTTAGGAATCTGCCTGAGCGATCTTATTCCATATGGTAAGGGCTTAGATGATTAACTGGCTAGTGAATTTATTTGCACAATATTTTGTGTAATTCATGAATGTTTAGGAGTACTGCAGCATTCTGTTCCTCAAGCCACGCATGAAGATTATTCTTCGCAACCGGAAAGTCATAACGAAACTGATTGCAAAAAGTTTGAGGAAGATGCAGATTGATTGGTACAAACCTCGCTTCCTCGTAAGTTTTGTAAATATTCATCATTAAATAGTTTGTAGAATTTATTTTACAGGAGGCGCTTTAACTTGATTATCATTGTCAGTCCCGTTTTGTTAGCTCAGCGGCAGAAAGTTTGGCTTTGGTGTTATATAAACGTTTGCCTATTTTGCGTAACACAAACACCTCATTTGAAGTATTTTACAACTTGGACAAAAAAGTACAAGGTATATCGCAGTTAGTTGTTATTTCAAGATTGTGAACTTTGTATGCTTGACAGAATGTAGGCTTACTGTGAGAGTGTTTTTTTGTATGATGCACATTAACTCGGTTGTGTATTAATTTTGTTTTAATCACTTATTATCAGCCGAATCCTGTGAAGATCACATTCGGTTATGGACCGACGGAAGACTGTGGAATAATGCTGTACCATCGCAACAGACTCATCAAAGCCTACGAGAAAGTTGGCTCACAGAAGCAGGTTGCTGTGAAATATTGTAGCTAGAGCTGTCAAATTAATGCATTAATAAATTAACGCACGTTAAAAAAATTAAAGCACATACATATATTTATTTGATTTACTGGATTCTGTGAAGCAAAAGTTCTAATATTCCATTAAACTGGCAAACTGCCGTTATTTGACAATCGAATGAATTCAAGTAACCAAACTGTATTTGCCGTTCCGTCACTACTGTAAATAAATATTATTTAGATGACAGGCTAATAGATTTCTATGCTAGCGATGACATCAGATTTGTTGAAAAATGTGTTTCTGTTTGCTTTCTAACTTTTATATTCTACAGGTGGGGCCCCAAACGTTGCAGGGCCCGTGTAACTTCCCCCCCTCTCCCTCTTAACATTCCTGGGTACATTAATAATGTGTTAATTAATGCGTTAAAAAATTAATGCTTTGACAGCTATAACTGTAGCAAAGTATCATATGAACAGCACTAAAGCATTCTGAATTTCTGATATCAACACACATCTAGCTTTAGTAATTTGCATAGTTGCATGCTGTATGGATTAAAAAATCTGAAGAATTTTCTTTATTATCATCTGTGCATGAAGTTCCGATCTTTTAGAAGTTTTGATCTTACAGAGTGGACCCCAAAAAACTCAAATTTGAATTACGTGTTCGAGCCTGTTCACTTTAGGCCTCTGCAAGTAAGGAATAATTCCATGAAACATTGGCCGATTTCGATAATTTTTGGCTCGCGTGATGAATGGACTACATATTATGAATTCATTGTTGTGAGCGGACAAAATATTGACTTTTGTATTTCACAATGTAGCATAGTGACAGTATTAAGGTGAGGTGGGCTAAACTACAGTCATTTACATCAAGTTTCTTGGTGATGTTGCGTGCCAAAAATTATCAAAATTGGCCAGTGTTTCACGAAGTTATTAAAAAAAATAAAAGTGGTTTTGTTTTTTTGAAACACTGTGTATGTTGCTGTGGTCAGTGGCTGACAAGTCAGATTGGCTTGAGTGGTGCCGGAATTGTCGGAGTGGTAGAGGCAAATTTCCTCGACCCAATACACAACAAGCAGGAATTTGACAAGACCGATCGATACAAGCAAGTCATCGTTGATTGTTTTTTCTCAGTAAAAGCACAAGAAAAAAATTTATGGCAGTGTAATGTTCAGCATGTGATGCTTGCGGTGAATGCATTGGCTGAGCATGGTAGATAGATGTCTGATTTGTTTTGCAGTAATAATCACTTATTTTGCTGATGTTTTACAGAGAGTTTTCAGACAGTATCGTGACTGTATCATATCGTCATTCATGAATCGGAGAATATTTGCATACTCAGTATGTTAGATGGATTTCATAGCTACTGTTTGTCTCTGAAGCTGTTATTCATGAAGAGTCTTTCATTTGTCCGAGTTAACATAAACAAATCCTTTGATGTGTGGATAGTTGCTAAAAATAGGTTGGTGGCGTGGCATAGCTGTAACGCGTTTCATCCGCTCAACAAAGTTACTGTACGCTAGGCCAGGTTAGTACTTGGATGGGTGACTGCCTGCGGGCAGGTAAACCATCCCAGTATGTAACGTAAGTCACCTAGGTCTACTCAGCCTTCCATCCCTGTGGGGTAGGTAAATCAAGTACCAGCCTATCTGGCTGGGGTTAAGGTGGGGCACATTCACCTGTATCAGGTGGCAGGTGACACTGTGTGATCCCATACGGCAGGTGATGCTCTGTAGCTCTGAGATGACTTCCCATAAAGAGCTACCACTTTAACCTTTAATGAATTTTGTTTTTTTGTATGCTTAGTTCTGTTGTGTCAAAATGTGTAATTTCAGTACATTCATTAATGCGCTGGGAGTGAAGTTGAATGATTATCGGGACGTGATGTCCGACAGTCAAACGAATGCAGTCTCCGGGAGGTTGTTGCTCAACTTTTAGTTTTTGCATGTTTTATAAATAACTGTCTGTTGCTGTTAATATCATATGAATTTTGTATCATCATAGAATGGTATAAGCTGATATGGTCATAGTGCAATGTTGCACTTTGATGTTTTTGTCGACGGAGCCTGTGTACAGTTGATACAACAAATAATTTGAGCAAAGCTCATGAGACGCGTGACAGCCTATAGCAGTTCCTGTTTGCAGATTTGCCCTGGTCTTAGTGATCTATCTCCATCTGTTTTGTCACAATTTTCACTTCAAGTGTGTGCCACAGACAAAAATCGCGAAGAACACTAAAATCCCTTATTTTAAAGATTCAGGTCATCGATGTTGACACCACTAAGAAGCTCATCACTAGTGCTTGTTATGATAAGTAGTATATCTGTGCCTATCTGCAGCTTTTTTACGCTAGATGAGCTAATAGCGGCAAAAAGACACTTTTTGCGCGGGCAGCCCTCTTTGAGGCTTGCCTGCGCCTGCCTCCTTGAACCTATGGTATCGGTTTTTTGACTGCTAAAATCTATGTTAAATGCCGAACTTTTCATAGGCATGTTGTCTTGGTTTCTCTCCAGCTGTTTTGGCACAATTCACTCACAAAATGTGTCGCAGCCCAAAATTGCGAAAAAATTCACCAAAAACCTTTATTTTGCGGGTTCAAGGTCATCGATGTTGATAAATCTAAACAGCGCATCACCGGTGCTTGTTATGATATGCAGCAAGTCTGTACCTATCTGCAACCGTTTTCACACTGCAAGCCAATGGTGGCAAAAATACGACTTTTTGTGGGGTATCCCTCTTTGATGGTGTCCTTTGAGGGGAACACCCTCACCCAATTGCACAAAGTTTTGTCACTAAAATCCAGAGTCCTTGGGGCAGCCCACAGTGAAGATTTTGTGATCCTAACGCACACCGTTTTGATAAGGCTCAATGGTATGGCACACGGGCAGATGGTCAGACGGACAGACAGACGTCCAGGCCATGGCTAAGACAATGCGAAGCATAGCTGTCGCACGTAAAAACTGACTAAAATGGTTGGAACTTGAAGTGCTAAATAGTTTTGTGGTGTGACATGAATTTGGTTTCAGAAATCTTGATCTTCAGTGTTGGAATAGTTTCTCTGTTCTAGTGTTGCACAGAGTTTTGTACTTGAGTTTTGTATAATAGTTAGTAGAAGTAACCCATGGGCCTAATTTACAAAACATCGTACGGCAATCGTAAAATTGTCGTAAAATTCTCGCAACTTTGTCGTATCTTTGTCATAAATCAACAAGTTACGATGTCGTAAGATTGTCGTAAAAACGTATGTGAATTTTGGAAGCTGATTTTACGACTTAGTAACTTTCTCACAGTTTTATCGTAACTCTGTAGTCGCTAAAATTAGCCAGCCAATCAGCCGGCATGACCTCAACCAATCGCGACACAGTGTCACTGAGCTGGCAGCACACGGCGCTGCACGCTGATTGTCTGCTTCCGCCATTGCCAACGGTTACCAATGTAAACAATAACAAGTGAACTGATTTTGCGGCTATTTCGCTGCCCGAAGTTACTGCAAACGAAATTTACATGTAATACGGCAGTATGTGAGAATTATATACTGATAAAAAAATCGAAATAATCGCTGCAAGCGTGCCTGATGCTGTCGTATGACAGCTAATGAGCTGTCGTACGTTTTGTCGTAACTTTTGTGGTAACTTAGTTGTACGATTTTTGTAAATCGCGTTTTATCGTACATTTGTCGTAATCCTTCCACATGTCATAACATTGTCGTATATTTGTCGTACGATGTTTTGTAAATTAGGCCCCGTATTTGTATTGCAACATGGTCATTTAAAACACTTTGCAATTTGTGCGGTGAAGTTAATATTCTAAGGCAAGGTAACAAGATGTGAGGCAGTCTTCAGATTTGTACTTGCATTTTCCACCTCTACAAATTCGTACTTCATTTTCCGTACTTGTACATTTTATCCACCTGACATTTTGCATTTTTCGTACTTACATTTTCAGTTGCCGCTTTGATGTGAGGCAATCTTAAGAAGACAAGTAAATTTCTGATATTAAATATCAAACTGGCTGCTTTTTCATAGGCATCAGTCCACAAATTGATTGCAGTTTTATAGCTAGCTAGCCAGTAGACTTTACAACACAGCCAGCATGTGGCTTCGTTTGATTTAGTTTAACAGTTAGAAAGCCAGTTTATCATCAGAGTAATGATGTTTGTGTAATCTTGTGGCAGTAACCCGTGGACATGGGCACAGTGTGACAAGTGCTACAAATGGCGTCGTCTTCCACCCGGCTTTGACAAGCAGCTGCCGGAACTTTGGTACTGCTACATGAACTACGACGCTGCTCACAAGTTTGTGTGACAGATTTATTTACGATTTTGTGCGAATGTCATATATTCGTGTTTATAATCACTGGAGAGATATGTAATGTGGTCTAAATACCGAGCATCGTTTTTAGGCCCATGCGAGTAAACTGTTCGATCAATAGGTATGACTGATGGAACCAAAAAAGTCTAACATTGTTTTTATCTGTTATCTTTATCGTCTAGAAGTGATGGCACACAACTCTTGTGACACTGGACCATGCTTTGTCGGTGTGTGCCAGACTGTGCTTCCTGTGACTAGAGGCAAGATGTCAATTTATGAGCAAACAGTCAAGACACTAGTGACAGACTGACAGTTTGTAATAACATCAAATTACAATCAAATTACAATCACTGCTCACAGTCCATCAAATTACAAACTATTTGCTAATTTATTGACATATCGTCTGCTGCTACTGCATTCCTCGAAGTAATGTCGGTTGTGGCTAGACTTCACTACAGTAAAAATTTGTCGTAGATATGCGGAAATGATGACCTGTAGTGGTAAATAGAAATCAGTCCGAGGAATGCAGCAGCAGTTGCGGAAACGTAGACAATCTGGTCAATAACGGTTGTTTTTTGGTCGAGTTATATAGGTTATATTTGTTACTGTTACAACCGGTGAGTTTATTTGTTGTGTGTTAACCCATTAGTGCATGAATTATTTTACGATTTGCCATCAGTGTAGGTGTTCTTTTTTACTACGCTGGGACTGAATGGGTTAACCTTGTCAAATCAACAAAACACCATTATTTCATAGCCAGACATCTGGTGTACATATTAAGAAGTCTGTTGACCACATAGGTTGCTGACAACTCCAGGAATGCCTGCTGTTGTTGTTGATGCTGTTTTTGTGTCCGGGAGACTGGAGCTTTAGGAAGGTGGTGGGTCTTAGTACACTGCGACTGGATGGGTTAATGAATTGTGCAGCCGATGTGACATCGAAGAGGAACCAGAAGATGAGGATGCGATCATGCAGCAGTCGACCACATACAAGAGCAGGATTCAGAGAGTCAAGATGCAGAGGTTCACTTGCTAATAAATTGCTTTTCAAGTGATCTTTGATAGACATGCAGTTACATTTCTTCGTGTGAAGTTGTCGCCATCATCATTTCGACAATTTGCACAGTGGTCAACACTTAACAGCCCATTTGGCTCCTCGTGATAGTACAGTACAATAGGATTTTTAACGCAAAAAATCCTGCTAATACCTCAGTCACTTTGCAGTCGACTATAGGAAAAAAATTCTCATAACTTGTAGACTTATACATTTTTTCAGTGCTTAACTTCCGAACTTTTCTACAGTTACTTTTGTACAGTTACTTCAATTGGTCCAGGTCCCGACCCAAGCTGAACTTCTGACAATTGTACATGATGTTCCGTAAAAAAGGGACCCCTTTTTGTTTTGTTCATAATTCACTCAAATGATGATCAATTTACATAAAATTTATACCAGTTGTAGCTGAAGAAATACTAATTCAAAATATTGCAACAAAATGTGGCAGTTGATTAAATATTTTTTGCTAGTTGTGACGTAACATTGACATCATAATTTGTCACGGGTACAAACTGGATAGTCTCAACTGTTGTTGTCAGTTGCTACTCTGCTCCGATGGTGAAAAATTTGGTTTGCTGATGACAAATTGTTGAAGTTTTACAGTTGCAGCCACAAAAACATGCAAAGCGATGGCATTTACGTGTCTGTGGGGATAGTTGGACTTTTACACATTCGAGCAAGACAGTGCACTAGCACACCGAGCTTGCAAAATGGTTGCGTTTTTGGATCGCAAGACGCCTGATTTCATGTCCCCATGTTGCTTAGTGCTGACACGATAAAGATTTTTCATTAGCAAACCAGATTAAGTTCACCATCGAAGCTGGGTAGCAACTGACAGCACCAGTTGAGACTATCAAGCTTGTACCCATGACACGTTATGACGTCAGCATTACGTCAGGTCTAGCAAAGAATATTTAATCAACTGCCACATTTTGTTGCAATATGTTGAATTAGTATTTCTTCAGCTACAACTGATACAAATTTTCTATAAATTGATCATCATTTGAGTGAATTATGAAAAAAAAACAAAAAGGGGTTTTTTTATGAAACACCGTGTAGTTTCAGCACCGTGCTCATCATTCGTTATGATATTTTGCGACCAATATCGGAGCCCGAGGTAAAAAGTTTTAATCCATTGTTTGAAGTTTGTGTGACAGTAATTACGTGCGTTGGGTAGTTTGGCTAATTGGGTAGTTGATGTTCAGTCTCTTGATTTATTTAAGGTGTGGCTTGATAGATTTTGGGCAGAACAAGAAGTTATGTATGATTGGAAATCTGAATTAGCCGGAACCGGAGATAGATCGCAGTATGTCGAAAAAAGTGATTAGATTATTAGTATAATTTATTATATCATGATACGGATGTAGAGGGACTTTTAGAGTCTGCATCTGTTTATCTCCATTACTGATTACTGATTTGGTGCGTGTATGTGTGTTTGTGTGAAAAGGAGGTCCGAAATAGAGCAGCGAAACATCAGCAAGCAGAACAAGGATGCTGAGCTCGAGCGAAGGGTCCAACGGCTCGAAAGCGAAAAACAGGCAGCCAATGTATGCATCATGTGTCTGTTTGAATAGCTGTTATCATCGTTGTTACCTTTTGTCATCCACTTATGCTGCCAATAGTAACTGACACTTTGAGAGTTTATGTAATCTTTATTTCGAACCAAGAGTATACGTGAAAATGAAATAAGAATAAAATAAGAAAAATCAGAATGTCTGTGAACAGTAAAAAAATTCTCTGAAACTTAACAAAAACAAAAGATCCAAAACAATGTTGCGTTATATGTTACTATCTGGCAGTGGCCAACTGAGCTTTCTCAATTGTCGGCCCACAGACCTGGAATGATTTGCCACATGTTGTGACTTCATCCGAATCATTATCTGTTTTTTGTCAGCAACTCAAAAACATGCTCCTTTGTGAAATAATTTTTTAGCCTTTTTCTAACTATGGGGCGACGCTACGGCCTCTACCAGCTAAGCGCTGATGACGACGATGACTCCAACCAACCCTTTTCTAGTGAACATAGTGGTAGTTTTTATTACTTAAGCCACTTTAATAATGTTTGGATTAATTATTGAATTGATTGATCAGTTACCAGTGTATCTGAGTGAGTTGGTCATTATGGTTGCCACACAGTCACTGCACTCTGGATTATGCTCTGCAAGCACCACGAACTACTCCTTGTTGTGACTATGCACGAAATTCGGTGAACGATCCTTCTCGCATGCTGGACCAGCAGCAAGGAACGCTCTTCCACATGAACTGCGATCTGCGGCAACTTTTAATAGCTTTAAGCGACAGCTTACAACGTACTATTTTAACGCTGTTTTTAATGCAGAGACAGACGTTGTAATGCACCACTGTTTTTTCACTGGTAACAGCATGCTACAAATCATTATGATGATGAATAGGGCCCACAGTTTTCCGCGGGCCACGAAATTTTGAGCCGAGCCTCGGAATTTGCCTTTTTCCGCAGAATTTTGATATTGCCGCAGAATTTCATGGAATTTTGCATTAGTTGAGAAGTGACCGATGATTAGTATGATTGTCAGCTTGATAACCGTAATAACATAATTAAACTAACTATATCACGGAGAAAAATCAAACTAAACTGCCTTAAACTGCATCCCTACTAATAATTAGCATCGTAATACGGCACAGTGGTAAATAAACACAATGCGACTAATTGACAAATTGCACTTTTGAAATCAAAAAAAAAGATCGATAATTTTCTTTGGATGTTGCTAGCATAGCTGAGCACCATGCCAGTCTCCAAAAAGTGACGTTTTTTGAACATAATAGAGCTTAGTTTGCGCACGAACGGAAAGCCACGGTAAGCCGCGGAATTTTGCGAACTGGTCCGCAGAAATGGGCTTTGGCAAAATTTTCCGTGGATAACTGAGGGCCCTAATGATGACGAAGGTTGATGTTGCAGGAGCATGCAAGAATGAGCGTGGAGCAGGCTCGTTTACAGCTAGAAGAAGCTCAGCGCCGAGAAGCCGACCAGCTGCAGATCATCAAGATGCTGGAACGCGAGAACCGGCAGTGGAAAGAGAAACAGCGCATCATGGGCAATGACATCATGGCAAACGACAGCCACATGGCTAACATCAACAGCATTGCTCGCTGTGGCAGTCGACCTGCAGCCGCCGCCGCCGGCACTAGGAACCACCCACCGTTGCCAGTGCGTTGTCTGTTTACTTAATTACACTTTGTTTCATAAAAAGGACCTTTTTTTGTTTTTGTCATAACTGACTCAAATGATGATCAATTTACACAAAATTTTTACCAGGTGTTGCTGAAGAAATACTAATTCACAGTATTTTAACAAACTATGGCAGTTGATTAAATACTCTTTGCTAATCACGACGTAATGCTGACGTCATAATGTGTCATGGGTACAAGCTTGCTAGTCTCAACTGGTGCTGTCCTGCTTTGATGGTGAACTTAATCTGGTTCACTAGTGAAAAATGTTTATCGTATCAGCTCTGAGCAACATGGGGACATGAAATCAGGTGTCTTGCGATCCAAAAATGCAACCATTTTGCAATTTCGGTGTGCTAATGCTTTGTCTTGCTTGAACGTGTGAAAGTCCAGCTATCTCCACAGACACGTAAATATGCTTTGCACGTTTTTTTATGGCTGCAGCTGTATTAATCACTAATAGGAAGTGGCATACGCCCTGTCAGATTAGATGAAAATCAGTGACCTTGAATGACCTTGAAGGTCACTGACAGCTGGTAGAGCCGGTTGTCCTAGCGACAACTGGGCTTCTTGTATCTCATTTAGTGACTATGCATGATGAATGGTTATATTATTTTGTTTCTATAATAATTTGTCAGTTGAATTATGTTGTAGACACCAGTCCAGAATCAACAAGACGATGCCATCAGCCAGCAAATGTGGGTTTTTACGCTGCTTGGTGTAGCAGAATTTGTGTTTGAAAACTTTCACTGTTGTTGCTGAAGAATTCAGCCTAGTCCCTTTACTTTCATGCTATCAGTCATGTATGTTAACTTACCTAGTTTTTAAACCTTGATTTTAATACATACTTTAATTGTTTTTAACTGCTTTTTTGGCACTGAATGGTTTATTTTGTGCTGATGTGCCATTAAGAAACTACGTATGAAATACTTCATATTACAGACCGCTTCAAAGTGCTTCATGCTACATAGTGATGATGGCCAAAAAAATGCCTCATTTAAGTTGCGCAAACATAACTTTCGCATTTCTTCCGCTGTCCATTCTTGAGGTAATAGAATGAAACAGATGTGGTGAATTAAGTTATGTATCCTCCAACAATGAAGGCACTTTGGACCAAGTTAGGTCGAGAAAGTTGAGTGCACATCTTAAGGTGTGTGCAAAGTAACAGAAATGGACTGCTCTGAACAGGAATCTTCGTTCAGTTGCTTCCAGTGAGTGTCAGAGATGTGCAGATCCTGAAATCTTTGAGTCTGCGAATTTTGACCAAGGATTCGCTGTCAGTCCGCATCGAATAGGTCTAGGCCTCTAGTCATTAGTACGTAATATAGGCCACTACACCTAGGCCTATAGCAGATTACAGTTTACCTGTTACAATGCTTAGCATTTTGCTAAAGCAGACAGAAATTAAACATGCTTTCCAAAGTGCGTTAGCAGTTATTAGGAAAAAATACATGTGTCACGGAACAGGATCCACTTCAGTTCGCATCCGCAAAAAATCCTGCGGATCTGCTTCTGCGGACTGATGCGTCCACTGTTCGCACGTCTTTGGTGAGTGTACTAAACAACAGCACTAAGCTGAGTACAGTTCAGTGTTTTTTAGCTGCGTCACATACAGGGTGGGTCAAAAACAAATTCCCAACTTTTTTTGTCAGAGCTTCATCAAATCTCCACCAAATTAGATAATTTTTGGCATACTGATAGCCAAGACAATAGAATTATGTGAGGTACACTTATTTTCCATCTCGCCTAATTTGTGTCAATGCACTACTGTGTAAAACACAGATGCTCCCAATCGTTGCATAATGCCGAGTTGTTGTGCCTGTAAAAGTTCTAGCGACTTAATTAAGCACACCCATAACTAAAACGTGATTTATTTAGCAAAACATTTAATACCACAAAATTAATTAATTACATAGTGCTTTCTGTCAAACTGATAATGAAAAGGTGAACAATCTGATTGTGATAATCACTGATAATGTAACAATTTGGGGCATCTGCGGTTTACACGGTAGTGCATTGACATAAATTGGGTAAGGTGGGAAATGAGTATACCTCACATAATTCTATTGTTTTGGCCATCTCTGCGCCAAAAATTATCAAATTTGGTAGAGATTTTACGAAGTTTTGATAAAAACAAGTTGGGAAATTTTTTTGGTCCACCCTGTAGACTGTACTGAGCGAACAAACCATTTGAGTTTTTTTCATTTCAGTTTGTTTCAAGAACTGTACTAATGGGGTTTATTTTTGGCACCTTGTGCACGTTTTTGCAAAAGTCATTTTATGTCGTCGGATGTTGTGTTAGGAAGAGAAAGAGTCCAAGTGCAGCAGCAGCAACAGAGACTTTGGCTGACGTGGCCAAGAGGCCGTGCATCAACGGTGCCGGTGATATGACAGCCACCACCACCGGTGTTACAGCTCGTGATGACAACACCGACCAGGACCAGGACGAGTGTGTGGACGACAAAGAGTCGATGATAAAGACGCTGATAGTGCGACTGCCGACACAGGCGCCGAATGCTCTGGCGACCGACGTGATTGTCATTGATGACTCGGACGATGACGAGAACGACACTGTGCCACGACCAGACAACGACACTGTGCCACCACCGTCGTCCGACATCAAACCTGATGTCCAGCAGTTAGATCGGCAGCTGACTGAACCAGCTGCATCTGCCGATGATGTAGATCAGAAACCGTCTCTGACTGACATGATGACGGATCAGTCGGATCGTGCTAATGCTTTGCAGCAAAGCTCTTCAGCATCGCTGGGTCATGGTGTAGATACTGCTGACAGTGGTACTACAGTTGAAGCAAGTTCATCCTCTCACAGCACTGCTGAAAATGGTCATCAGCCGGCAGCATGTTCCAGTACCAGTTCAACGGCTAGGTTGTCGTCGCCCTCGCATCATCGCTTTTCCAAGTCTGCTGTCGGTAAATCTTCGGGCAAAAAGCTGCAGCGTAACAAACACCAGCAGACCGAAGTTGTTACGCAGGATGCTGGCGTGCAGTCGGATGGTGTCGATGCCGGTTGTGGGTCAACGGATCATCAGCAGAAGCTGGAGTCATTGCGTGGTAATGTGCTACAGCTGCTCAAGACAATCGTGCCGACACTCACCTGCAATAATCTGGAATTCGTCGACGAGCTCGTCGTCGAAATGGTGCGAGTCAACGCCGAAAGCAACGAACTTGACAACTAGTCAGTCATTACGCAAATATGCAGGTTCATGTTTTGTCAAGAAAAATGCTTATTTTTATTCTGATCTGTTCTTTCTTAATCTGGTTCTCGCTAAGAATGATTCGATTAACTCTTCTTATCCAGTTGGTTCCATAAGTGAACTGAAAAATGATTTTAAAATTTGTAGTCTCAGGATTAAGTGAAATCACCTATTTATTTGCATAGTAGATGTGGGTAGTAATCAGTAACATTTGGAATAACTGCTATTTCCACCTATCTTTTTTCTTATCCAGCAGATGATCGCAAATGTTGGTACTTAAACTAAAGATTAATCCTAGTGTTAGTCATAAGTTCTTGTATGAGACGTGTAGTGTTAATAAGTCACGCAATTTCATTGATTTACAACCTGTTTTTTCTTTTATTGTTGACTTTTTGGCAACTGCTGCTGTCTTCTTCGGTACGACTGTCCATCAGCAACACCTGGTAGTCTTAGCCATTCTTTTGCTCAGGTCTGTCGAGAGCCACAATGGGGCTCGGGGAAACATTCTTGCAGGGCCCCTCTGAGGGGAAAATTTCTGAATTTATCTTTTTAAAATGGTGCATTTTGGTGTACTTTATATTTTTGAGTGACGTCATGGGGTCTGGGATAACTTAACCCCCCATATCCCTTCTCCACGGGCTCGCTTCTGCTGAATGATTCTTCTGGCTACAGTTGGGCTGATGTGTGTGAACTCAGAGCGTTCATTATATGCCCTGTTTAATTTCTACGGAACAGCAGAAAGTCATATATGCTGTTTTTTTTATGATGTTATTTCTATTGTGCTGTGTTCAATTAATTGTGAAGTATTTCAGAATTTTATGCACGTGAACATGTCACTTTGTTATTCTGCATAGGCATAGCTAGTAGTTTTGTAGTATTGACATAGACCTAATACAATTTGTAAAGTGCTGTAATATCACGAGAGACAGTTGATACCACGTAGCTGTCACATCTCGATACATCTGATATTTTGACAGGCTTTGCCACTTTGACAGCTTTTTTTCATATCAGTATTGTACTTACAAAGTGTGTACATGAATCTGAGAGATTTGTTGTTGTCAATTTCACTATAGTTGAATTTGTGAATGGCAGCAGTTTATGGGAAAAAACGATGGGCGGGTACAAAGGGGAATGAAGGTGGTTACTATATATATGGCCCTTCTTGGCCCTGCTGTTTTGAAAGCTGGGACAGTCACATTGTATGACACTGCTTAGTAGATATTCACTTTCAGTGCAACTTCTAAGCCGAAATTAGTGTGTGTGTGGGCAGTTGCGCCACTGCCAAAAAAGGGGGTGGTGCAGGAGGAAAGGCAATTGTCCTCCCCTCGTAAACTTTAGACTGTCAGAAAATTGCCGGCATATCTTCTTGTCAAAAAATTTTTGTCTAAGAATGCAAAATTTGAGGCCATAAACTCCTATTTTGGGAAAATTTGAAGGCGGAATTAAAATTTTCAGCTCCCGTAGCTTCTGCTGTTGAAAATTTGCCACTATATGTCAAAATTCTGTCAGAAATTTGCCTCTATGTCGGAAAATTTCAACTTCCTGCTCCGCCTATTTTTCAACCCATAACAGCGCTGTCAGTGAGCCATTCCCATTTTTATCGTATCCATTGCCTAAGTTCTGCCTTTCTTCCCCTCTCCTTTCTGGCTTCTTTTTCCCTGCTCTTGAAGCTGAATTCACGGTGTCACGTCCTACGTTGCTCCAGGCGAGTTAATTTGGCATCGTATTAAGTTACCAACCTTGCAGACTCATGACGATGACGGCGGAATATTTTTAATAGAGATAACCAGATTACCCCTACCGGCGATAGCATAAGAAAAACAAGAAGTTTTGGCTAATGCTCACGGGACGCGCGAAGCCTATAGCAGTTCCTGTTCGCAAACTGTCAGTCTATCTCCAGCCATTTCGTCCCGACTTTTACGTGGGTACCACTATTTGATGCCCTTGTGCGCAGGTTTCCTTGAACGTGGAACATCGAGACTTGGACCGTCGAAATCTACGTTCAGTGCTGAAAATTTCATATGCAGCTTGTCCACTGAAGTCTTTTTAGCACATACTGGCGCTTTACAAGTCAGATTATTATTATTATTATTATTATGTCTATGTCAATTGGTTTCGGCGCACATCGCTCTTGCAATGTGTCTCATAGCCCGAAATCGCCAAAAATCCATAAAACCTTTTATTTTGGCGTTCAAGGTCATTGAATTGGGCGCCAATCGAGAGCCAGTCTACGACTTCCTATTGGTGATTAATAGTAACCTAGGCCCTATCTCGCACCGTTACTGAGATACATCTTCATACTGAAATACATCTGAAATACAGCGACTTATTGGCCAAAAAATCGCAAATTTTGCCCACCCCCTCTCATTTAGCGCCCTCGTTCGGGGTGACCCCCTTCGAATTTATGGAAAAGCTTTACGGTGCCTGAAACTAGAGTTTTTCCGGCAGCCGACATTGAAGATTTGGTGATCCTAGATTGGACCGTTTTTGCCTGATTCACCTGTGTGACAGACAGACGGACAGACAGAATTGCGATGGCTAAGACGCGCTGAAAGCAGTAGCTGCTTTCGCGCGTAATAAAGGATTAACCCATTTGGGCAAAATGCGCGGAGTGAGTGAGCGATTTGACCAAGTGTGTGGGATTTTGCCCACTTAGTTTGCATGTAAAAAATTGCACTGTTTACTTTTAATTTTTGATTTTAACTTGCACTCGAAAAATTACTGATAGCAGTCAGCCAACTGTAATAATGAAAGAGCTGAAAATGTTGAGTGGCATAAAAAAAATCTGATAAATATTACGGTAAACTGTAATACTGGCATTAAATCAAGAAATAAATATGCTTTTATAACTACTCGTTTTTTGTCCGAAGATTTTTAGGGCCGAAATAATGATGAACCGAATGCATTAACTAACTACAGAAAATATATATTCTATGAAGTAGGTCAAGGTTGATTTTGTGTACAATAAACTTCAAAAAGTGATATTTTGAGATTGCATTTGCAGTTTTGCTCAGGTGACGGTTGCACACTCATTCTGCGTGTACATGTCTGTTGATGCTAAGTTTGGCAGAATGTTAAGATATGCATATAAAACAACTTGGCGTGCAATGAATAGATGTGTAGTGTCTGTATTTGGTCTACGATTCGTACAAAATTCTAAATTTGTGATAATTCAGAACAAGTCCCTTAACCGGGCCTACCAACATATCGGGAGGATGCGCTATAGCTAATGTTTACTATAATTGTCTTCAATCTTAACCCTACATCCCAAAGCTTAATCAGCCATCACACGCTACAGATTTTTCATTTCATTTTAAGTGAATTATTTTTTCCCTTGCCCATATACCTTTTTAGAATTTTACTATAGCAAGTCTTCCCCCAACATAGTATGTTTATGTTAGCCGTAATGCTTAGATGCTAGTGTTCATGCTGATGCATTTTGTTATATATAACTAAACACAGCTTCACTTGGATGCTATAATTGTGGCTTATATCCAAGTATAGTGTCATACTGCAATGCAGTCTGTGTTACGCTAACACGTTGTGACATTTGTGCAGGAGGATTACAATCACATGGAGTTTAACTTGGAAGTAATGGAAGAGGAACTGACTTGTCCAGTCTGTCTGGAGCTGTATGGTGATCCTTTGATGCTGCCATGCTCACACAGTATATGCAAGAAATGCCTTGAAGAGATGATGAACTGCAGAATGTTATCGTCTGGTATTGTATCATTTCATTTGCTCTAGAAATAAAATTGTGTTAGAGTAGTTCTGCCAGAAAATCTGTCAACAAGTACACAGCTTTCGTACGTGGTAATGAAAATTTATAGAGCTTCTTGAAATTTGTCACTATTTTTTATCACTTATACACAGATTGTGAGTTGTTTTATTTACTTTTTATTTAGTTGTTTTATTTAGTTGTTGCTGACATTGTGTGCGTTATAAATTGCTACTTTATTATTAATATCATTAGCTATATTGTTTTCTTGTGTTTCTGACAGATGGTTTTGAATGTCCAGCCTGTCGTAAACTGCTCAGTGTTGACCGCGACAACGTCCTTTCCTTGCCTAAGAACCTGGCTCTGGAAAACATCGTGGCGCGGTACGTGGAAGAGAGACATCGTAGCATGTGCCTATCCCAGACTGCTGGTGTTGAGGGTGAGGATGCTGTAGAGTGTTTGCATCGCAGTGAAGCTTCCACTACCACCGCCAGTGCTGCGTGTGACCTGTGTGATATCACCGTGGGTCCTGCGTGCAGAGCTGCTTGGTTCTGTGCGCAGTGCTGCGTTGCTTACTGCTCTGCGTGTCTGGGAAAGTTCCACCCGCAGCGAGGTGCATTGGCACGACACAGCGTTCACTCAGTCACTGACGATGGCACTCGCGTGGATGTCGGTAGGCGACCACCATGCTGCGCTGATCATTCGACTGAGCTGGCATCGATGTTTTGTGATCGATGCAAGGTCCATGTGTGTCATTTGTGTGTGTGCGATGGTGAGGGTCGTCATGCTGGCCATAAAATGCTGCTGCCTGAAACGGCTTGCACCATGGTCAAGGTATTGAAATGTTATTTACTGTTGGCTTGTTGTTGCTGTGATAGTTGTAATGTATAGCTTTCACATGTGACATTCATTCTGACTTGTAACATGTACACCGAGGATGTAATCTTAAGACCACATGTGGTTTTGGTCCCAGTCCTAGGATGTAGTCTGTGATTGTGTTTGTTGGTCCGTGTCTGGTCTTTCATGTCTGGCGTGGAAATATAACTTTTCTAGTTAAAGGATTATGGATGTTTGTAACAAAAATTTTTGCTCACCGTGCTATGAACTGCGGTGCATTAATTTTTAAGTTAACAGTTGATGTCATTATTCTTGGTCATGATTTTTATTTTGACCAGCTTGGTGTTGGTCTTGCTTGCATCCATAAGATCAGTGTATGTGTTTTATATTATGATGTATTTTGGAGGCTCATTTTATCAGAACTTTTAGTACCGACTGCCAATTACCTGTTTGTATAGTTCATTAACAGCTTGGTTTGACCATAGGTGTGTCTGTCTGTGATTTCAGGGTTTGGCCAATAAAACGAAGGAGCAGAGTGATAGTCTGTTAGCAACGTTGTTAGACCAGCAGACCAAGCTGGACATGTGTTGTAGTGAACTAAAGGTATAGTGCATTGCATGTAGCTATTGGTTATATTCAGTCAGTCGTATGACATTATTTATATTGGCAACATGTGTGAATTGTTTTTAAACCGTGCTCTATAAGATCCTATTTTGTTGCACAGTCTATGTATTCAGCATTTCTGATCATATATATGCATAATCACATATTTTTAGTCCGCCCGAAAACGATAGTTTTCGGAAGGACTTAAGTTTTACCCCAGATGTTTTTTTTATTTTTTTTCTCCCGACGCGAGATCTCCGAGATGCGTGGGCTGACCGGCGTGAAATTTTGCACGATGGTCAGTACTAGGCCCAGTTTTATAATGCCGGTCCAAAATTTTGGGGGCGCACCCCAAAAAAATTTCAGGGGCGAAAAACATGCAAAATTTGGCCCGATTTCGGACGACTTCGAAGTTCGGCGGCGAATATCTCCAAAACGGATGAATATATTTAAAATCGGATTTTTATTCCGTCTACCGCAATTCCTCCTGTGTTAGGAGAAACAAGTCCGGTGAAGTTTGGTCCAGTGACCTTGGGGATCTCGATGTGAAATCGTACCCATCTAAAGTGCATTTTTCGGAAGAACATATTTCGGCCCCTAGGGGGTGCTGCGCCCCCAAATTTTTACACGCGCTAGAGAATGACCAAGTCTTAGTAGCGCAACACCCATCGGGGACGGCGGCCCCCCCTTACAACTTTTTTCAAAAGGGAGTCAAAAATTGCCTTAAAATGTAGCGTATTAGATGAAGGATCTTTGGAGCCAAAGGGAGTAGCTTCATGAGATTTTGCCACGTGACGTGCTGCTAGATGGGGGTGATAACGCAGGTACAACTTTTAGGGGACACCGCCTCCTGAAAATTTGGGAGTGCAAAAAACGCGCAAAATTTAGTATGTTTAACGACAACTTTCAACTTTGAGCGCAAATATCTCTGAACTGCATAGGGATATCGACAAGCGGTAAACGGCGTTATCAAATACAGTTAATTCCACAGTAGCTTCATGAGAT
>Ga0209367_1002557_pt1 | contig 24120 bp, 10 predicted proteins | sample WorMetLIZISLAND2_FD_187412 | JGI IMG/M metagenome (GOLD analysis project Ga0209367, IMG submission 187412) | Marine gutless worms symbiont microbial communities from Max Planck institute for Marine Microbiology, Germany - Olavius geniculatus... ... | reverse complement strand
TTGTCATAAATTAAACTAAAAGCGCTAAAATTCACGAAAAATCACGGATTTCACGGAAATCGGCGTTTTTCACGGAAGAAGGCCAATTTCACGGAAAATGTCACGGCCGTGAAATCGTGAATTAAGTTGGTCCCTAGCTATGGGTAATAAGCGGATGTGGCAACGGGTAAAAGGTGGATAAAATCTGCGCATGTGTGGCTAAAAGGCGGATGGGTAAAAAGCATATTACAACCGCCACCCCAGATTGCTTCAAAAGTGACTGAAATAGGTAGAATTAGTGGTGTTATGCATGTTTCAGACTAATTTAATTATGGGAAACTGCATATAATTGACTATTGAGACCCAATTACAAAGTTCAGTTTTTGGTTAATTCCATCATTCTAAAGAGGGTTTTTTTGATTGGGCCTATAAAGAAAGAAGGGGCTAGGTCTTTTTGGGGTGGAAAAAAACAGGTTAGTAGCGCCACCTGGCGTATGAAAGACGTACTAAACGCAATAATAAAAACAACTTTATAGCTGAATAAGCCGCATCTACAACACATAAAAGTAGCCAAAAGAGCTTAGTAGCACCCCCTGCGGAATGAATATTGTACTAAAATATTTTTAATAAAAGTAAATAAACTAAGTAAGCAGCAATTTCCACCACTAATCAATACCAAAAAAACCAAACAACGAAGGAATTGATATTATTGTTTCTCCTCACACAAAATCCCAAATTTATTCTTGAGTACCAATATGTCACTCAATTGCAGTTTCCCATAATTAAATTAGTCTGAAACATGCATAACAACACTAATTCTACCTATTTCAGTCACTTCTGAAGCAAAAGTAACAAAATGAAACAACACACTTACACAACAAAATCACATTCGTAACTTGAGAAGCCGAGAAAGTTGACCCGTCTGTGGTGTGACGCTGTCCAATGTAATTAAAACCACCTGAAACTAAAATGTGTAAAATCACGACGACAGACAGCACCACAGCGTTCATACCACCACTCTCCCAGAATAACCTGATGCCGCATAAGAAAATCCAGCAGATCTTCCCCATTATCGCACAACTTACAAAACTGCAACATCGTCCAACTGCATGATCGACAATTAACATTATCGCCACAAACGACACTGCCATTATCACACGGGAAACGAGCAAAAATGTCAAAACGAAACAGAATCACGTGTTTATACTATCTACAATGACACCGGCAAGTGACCAGACGTAATCACGTGATTATGCGTATAGGCCGCCGCTTGGGCCAGCGTACGCCCACAGAAGGTCATGACGCACTCGAGCACTGTCAGCAAATAACATCTTACTAGCGCCAGTTTGGAAGCAGGTTTTTTCACTACTTACTTTTTTTACCAACATGAACAAACTATAGCGACACCTAGAGAGAGTCAAGAACATAAACAACAAATATGCAGCGATATATGTATAGTTAAGTCAAACATTCATGTATAAATGAGACCTAATATCAATGTATGAATATCTGCATGCAATTTACAGCAACATTTCAACATCGGTAAATCTACTGCTAGTCAAAATTTGTAACAAAAACCAGCCATTGTCTGGCAGTTATAATATGCACTAATACCGGCGGATGTGCGGATAACAGTTGTCACGTACATTACCAATCATGAAAGTTGTTATTGATTTTTTCAATCATTTGTTCCGTAATTAACTGCTCAGCGGATGCTTTATAAGCGGCATTCGTTTTAAGTCTGCCGCTGTGAATTTCTTCACAGTTCACACTCTGCACAGGCCTAGTCAATAGCCTAATTTCTGATTGCAAATTCGTCTAGGCAGTTACTCTGAAAACAATGGTCTGCCCTCTCATAACGCACCAGGAATTGCGACATCAACGTAAGTAGACAACGCAACGCGCGACAAGACACGTAGGGATGACATATGACGACGCTCGTCAATGCGCGACGACAATGTAGGCCTACAGATGACATCACGCGACAACGAACGACAACGGATGATGACAACAATGACTACTAAGTGCAGTAGGAAGTTACTATTGTAAACCCAGATTTGCCAACTGAGGTCTACTTATTATGCCAACATACGATTTTTTTAACTTGAATGACATGCAAAGTACGGCAATTTCAATAATGTACCATGGTGCCTGTCACAAAGCATGGCGCCCAAAGGCCCCAAATTAATACACAGTTATACACCGCTTATTGGTTCAGAGGCATGGCTGAGTACAATGAGTAAAAGGCGGATGTCCTTCGCATCGACATCCGTCTTTTACCCATTGCCACATTCGCAGATCCACACATCCGTACATCTGCCTTTTACCATCATCTGTGCTTGGTTACTAGCTTCTGTCGGGGAAGGATAAAGTGCAAGGTGCGAGGCGCGAGAAGGGTATAGTGCGAGGGACCGTGCGAGGTGGCACGCAATTGGTCAGCTATAAATAGATTCCTTGCAGTTTGCCCGGCGAAATCATGTGGTCACTTACTCGCAAATTTCCGATTTTACTCACGTTAATCAACTGCCAAAGATGTCTAAAGTCCAAAAATGAAGAAATATTTACGATCGTTACACGGTTTTCTAACTATTACGCAACAAATCGTATGTGCATGCAATGTGATCTCTATGTTACAGCTATTTACTTCAAGCGTCTATCGATCAAGAACGATTATGACCTCGATCGTACTGGATTTTAGTTATTTTAATTGCAATTGAATGCGACTGCAAACCCTTAACCTAACCCTAACCTAACCCTAACCCTGTTCCTAACCCCAACATTAATTCACACCTAAGTTCGAAGATAAACATGGACGTTGTCGGTTTTCCGACGCTTGCATGTTTGATGTACATAATGTTTGATGTTATGTTACATTATATTAGCGGATGTTTGTGACTGCCATGACAGTCCAGTGCGATGTTTACGTTGATTTTGTGCAAAGTTTATGTTGAAGTTGTTACAAAGTCGGTCTTACTATTCCAGAAAGTTAGTGTGTTCGGAACTCAAACGAAACCTCTAACGACAAAGATTCATGAAATGTGCAATAAGGTATGATAACTGCAAGATTTACGAGTAAGTGACCATGTGATTTTCACCGTTTACCTCACCATTCTGAACACACCGGAATGAGTCAATGGATTACGCCAATACGGCCTTGCAGCCGCCAGCGTGTGAGTGTGACCTGCAAGCACGGCGAGAGGAAAGGCACAGCAAGCACGCTGTACGCCGCACATTGGGGAGCAGTCAACAGTGTGGTCAGCCAGGACTGCAGCTTAAGTAATAACCAGGACTGCGGTCCTTAGTTACGGTCATAGTTACGGTCATAACCATTGCACTGCTATCCACAACTTTGTTGTTTACCTGTAGCCTGAGAAATCTTTCATTTAGGGCTGATTTCTGGATCTTAACTGGCCGGTCAAGTTAGTGTTAACTGACAGATTTGCATAACTCGCGTTTCCCGTTGCACTAACCAACGGTTATAATGTCCAAAAATTTAACTGGCCGAAATCAGCCAGTTAGCTAACTGTCGATCGTAGTTATCATATTTAACGCAACTTTTGTACCATTTTGCAAGCAGTTTATTGACGAATGTGATACAATACAATGATTTTACCGCATAGCAAAGTCTTCAAAATGCTCGAGGAGACGTTTGCTGCTACAAATTTTACTACAAAACCCATTCATGAATGGACAAAATGGCCATCTGCAATCGGTTGGCTGGCTCATGGGCTGGCTGACGTGCGCTTGCGCTCATTAATATTCATGATGCTTGCCTGCACTAGGCGGAAGTGATAAGTGTCGTGTGCATCGTTGCTAAGCAACTATAGTTTATTGCTCAATTAGCTGACAGCCAGTCAAGGTTTTGTTCAGAAACGTGCACAAACTTAACTAGCAAGTTATAATTAACAGACGGTTTACTAACTGATCAGTTAACTAAAAGATCCAGAAACTGGCCCTTAGTCACCACTCAGTTGGCTACTGCATTACTGACAAAAATGGCATTCCAGCATGTTCACTACCAAAATCTGCTGGTGCTTTTCAAATCCACAATGTGTGATGTCTGTATAAGTGACATTCCTTATAAATGATTTTAATCAACATTATACTGTTTGAGTCAAAATAATAGCCATTTTGGCTTGTCTGCTGGCAGCAGCAGCTGGCCAGTGCCACAGTTAGCGTGCTAGGCCCAACCTTGATAATGTTAGTGCAGACCAGCCTGCAGTAGGATATCCCACCGTTTCTTAGCTAGAGAAGTGTATGACTGTAATTCAGTATGGTCAGTCACAGTTTTATCAAATATGGTTAGTTGGGTCTGCATTTTTGGATAAGTCTGTCAGCTTTGATCTGCAATGCTCATTGAAAGTCATTTTATTAGTGATTTGTTTATTTCTTATTATTAAAGATGCTGATGGTTGTCTATGAGCAAATGTACTAACATATTGGCATCATTGTCACTGTATTGTATGATTTGCTTTTGTTTTTGCAGCATACATGTGTGAGTGAAACCAACCATGATGATGGCTTGATGCAATGTTTGAGTTTATTTTGAACTGACAGTTTTTTACACTGTGTGTGCCTGATATCTTGATACATTAACAACATACTCATTCTTGGTTTTAATTAAAATATTATTGCAATGCCACAAAATAGAAAACGGTCATCAGTAAATGTGGCAGATGTAGTAAATCAGGCGAAAAGATGTCGATCATCTGCATCTGTAACTAGGTAAAAGGCTTCTTCATAACTTTATGAAGCTGCTGTTTCATATTTATTTTGATTGGTTATTAATGGTTAAACTGAGCAGAATATTTACATTAAGAATGTTTGCCAGTAGGTTGCAAATTGCATTCCATTAGTAATACTACTTTAGTGATGTATGTACGGTAGTTCACTTTGTGTCGCTCATTTATGGCAGTTTGCTTTCTGTGCATAGCTGTGAGTGTCATATTGCATATTTAGAGTGCAGTTGGTAAAATGGTTATTGCAAACTGAACTTTGACTAAATAGGATTAGTAATGTTACTTTGCTGGTTCACAGTCATAGTTTATCAGAAGTTGTTTGTAGTTTTTACCTCTTTTAAAGTATTACAAGAATTATTCTTAGGACAGTGGATGCATGTGTAATGTGTGTTTTTTGCTTGCACATTACAGAACGTCAAGTGAACAACCTTTTAACTTGAAGAGATGCAAGATATGGTTCCAGGAATACTCATGTAAGTAATATGTTCTGTCGTCTTTGTCTTGTTAGTTATCTAAGACTCATAAGCTTCAGAAGTGTCATTCAATGAACTGAGTTGTAAAGTAGTAAATATTTAATGACTTGCAACTGAAGGTGGTAGAAGTTATGCACTGCAGTTTGATAATATAATTGTTATAATACCACTGAACCATGAAGCAGTTAATTGCTGTCATTCATTAGTTAACAGTTATTGTGAACATGAAATTGTGTGATGATAGAAGTTTTTTTAGAAATGCACTGTGGTACAGGTACAGTATGTCTTGCACAGCATGTAATCTCGCATGAGTGGAAGTTGAGATAGAGTGTTTAGCATTTCATTCTCTATTCTTATAATAGTTATATTAATAATAGTAATTTAAAAAATAAAATTTTAAAAAGTAATTAAAAAAATAATAATAATATAGCGATTTAACGCTATTTTTATCAACAAAACAGTTATGAAGCCCGATGATGCACCAGACCTCTAGTCAATTGGCATTTTGTTTTTAACCCCTGGAACCTTTACTACTGGGGGTATAAATAATTTTTAAAAAAGAAATAATAATAATATCATCTACTTTTTATGTAGCTGCTGAGAAGAGTGATGTCATTGGTCCAGAAGGCATGGAAAAGTTTTGCGAAGATATCGGAGTTGAACCAGAAAATGTATGTGAAGTGTAGACATTTTGTACTATGTGTTGTGCTAATCTCTAGTGAGTCCAGCTTGCTTTGCATTTGAACACTGTTAAACTCTATGAATCTCTGAAATGAAACTAGTTGCATTGGCTTAGATGTTGTACAGTTCAGATTTGTTTGCTTCTTACTATGAGAACAGTATTGTTAACCTTACTGACATAACTGCCAGTTTCACGTGAAACATTACCAACTGTATCTAGATTGATCTTAGTGAATGCAAATTAGTGACTTTCTGAGAATTTCTTAATGAATGTAAGGCATGCTTCTCTTTTTTGTTGCCACTGTTACTTTTTTACACTCTATGTCTTTTGCAATTGTTCTGAAGGTGTTGATGCTGAACTTGGCATGGAAGTTGAAAGCTGAGCAGATGGGCTTTTTTACTCTGGATGAATGGGTCCACGGAATGACTGAACTTCAGTACAAGTTTTCAAGTTTCACGTTTTAATTAATCGTGATAACTAGTTCATTATTGTATGAAAATAATGTTTGGATTGGATTTATTCAAATGTGTATATTGAATTTATTGATCCAACCTGCACAGTTTGTCATTTTCACTTTTGTTTATACATTACTGTAATGTTTAAGTAGTTTATTTATTACTGCTATTTATTGTACGTAATTAATATCTGTATTTTACATGTCACTGTTGGACGGTAGTGGTTTGGAAAATGCAAACATTTTGAGTAAGTAAACACTTTGTAGTTTACAGGTAAGCAGACAGTCAGAATGATAAGAGCACATATCTGAATTCATAGCTGAATATCTAAAATCTTAGCTGGCGTGTGCTTTAAGTTGATGGAGTGTTTTAATCAAATGATAAAAGTCTGAATGCCAGTGTGCAAAATTAGACAAACACAAGGTTCTCCGCAAAGGCTTGCAGGCAACACATATGTCGGTGAGATATGGGTTGCTAGAATTAAACTGACACTTATGAGGTTTTAGCCATTGGTATTTCCTCCAGTGCTGGACACTGTTCGTTGGGCAAGGAGAAGGACATCTATCCTGTTTGTAAAAAGTTACTGTCCAACAACTCTCGAAAGTTTAACTTTTGTAGATTGGGTCTAAACTAGACTATTTTGAAAAAATTTCGTCGGTTATACAAAATATCAAAAGTAGTAGTCTAGTAATAGCTGTACATTATCAGCAGTTTTGTCTGCAGATGTTATAAATGTGAACTGTGCAGTTTAATGGAAGAAGTTGAGATGCTGAGTATTTAGCTTTTCATTCTGTGCTCAACTGATTGTCGTGTTTGCCATCGTGTATTGACCGTGTGTTGTGTGTTCTGTCAGGTGTGATTCGACGGAGAAGTTGAAGTCTAAGCTGGATGGTCTGCGCTGTTTGCTGTCAGACCCGGCTACTTTTAAAAACATCTTTCGGTTTGCATACGACTTTGCAAAAGTGAGTTGTGGGAACTTTTTTACGCTTTTTTTATCATTGGTGTGTCCATTCGCAGATTTATATGAGCTACTGATTGATTTATCAGTGTTCTGATCACCCACTATCGTTTCTTGTCATTTCTGTTTTGTAAGAAGGATATTTCATTAGTGTGTTAATGACTATCTTCCATCACTGGCCTGGCTGGAATGGCATTTAGTCTGTAAAGGCAAAAATAGGTTTTACCTAATTTGAATTTATTGCAAAAAAGTGTTCTGACTGAACAAAGGCTGAAAGTTGTAATGTAGTAACACTAATAGATGCAGAAATGTTGGTGTTGCTGTCGTCATCATACTGAGCTCATTATGAAAGTTGAATGCAAAACAGCATTTAGCAGCTGCTAATTTATGTACTTTGTCAGTCGGCTTGAGACACATATCCAAAACACCTATAGGCAGCTGTAGTGTCTGCATTCACCATCACCATTTATTACCGCTCTGCTAAACTGCAGTTTAAATAGCAAATAGTGGCAATGTTATCATATTTCTTACATAGTCACAGTTACAGCTTTCAATAATTTGTTAGTATGTGCAGAAGAAGAAAACCTGATTTTTACCACGTTTTTCTGTTATGTTTTGATGGGACTGCATTGTCATAATTCTTGCATAGACCATACAGTTACCAGTACTACATCCAGTAAGTTCTTGTAGTAAGAAGAAATGAGCTTTTGACCATGCTTTTCTTGTTATAGTGAAGGCTATGTTTTGATGATGGTGCATAGGATAAAGGCCAGCGTTCACTAGACGTCAGTACAGCCACGGCTATGCTGGCACTACTGCTTGGCAAACGATGGTCACTGTTGCCACAGTTTCATCAGTTCTTGGAGGTTGCTGTGAATTGATTCTTTCTGTTGCATTACAAAGTGTAATTATTCATACAGTCAAAACACATTTATATTTGAGCTGTCAAATTAGTGCATTAATTTAATGCGTTAAAAAATTAATGAGAACAATGTTAGAAAATGTTAATGTTAAAAAAATTAACACACATTAAAAAACTTAATGCACATACGTAAAAGTACTAAATTCTGTGAAGCAGGAGTTCCAATATTCCATTAACCTGTGATTATTTGATGATCGCTTGATATTCTGGTATTTTTTTTGTTGCTGTTTCATCACTACTGTCATGGTTCTGTGACGCAGGCACGACTTCATGCGCTTCATTCGACCCACCCTCTCGATGTAGTCTACCTACAATATCAGCAGTATTATTGATGCATTATTAACGCGTTATAACACGTTTACTTTAGAAGAGTTGATCAGTTTAGCTTGTAAAATATGCTCAGCTGACAGAATATAATGTGTGCTATACTAATTTGTACCAGTTTCTGGTGTTATGTAGTTATCATAGTGGAATTGGAGTGGGTGGGTTGTTTGTATTGAAATTTGAAGAACTGAGTTTAAAGCACATCAAGTTTGACCAGGTTCTTTTCTGAGATTGCCAGTTATGCTGTGATTCAGAAGATTATCAACTTTTCTCACTGTCTACTGAACAGAGAAGTTTATAGAGTGTAACCAGATGGACAGTGATTGTTGGTTTTTCGTTAAACCCGATACCGTGTGGCTTGGGGTTGTGCTGAAATTGTAAAATGAGTTCGTCGTTTGCTTTACTGTTGGCTGTAATGCAACATTGTGCAAACATGCGGTGCGTATTTTAGTGTAGCGGAAAAAATCGGAGTATGTGTGCTGTTATAATGCAGTGCTGGTTCATGTGTGTTTTGTAGCAGTCCAAGTACAGGGTCATCAACAGAGATCAGTGGTGCAATATTCTCGAGTTTTCGCGAATGATTGCACCTGATCTCTCCAACTACGATGAGGATGGAGCTTGTGAGTACTAACGGTGTTGATATTGTTCAGATTTTACTCTGTTGCAGTCAGTTGATAACTTGCAGTGTTCTTGGCGCATTGTGGCAGTATGGCAACAGCTTGCTTTCATCAGTCAGAATTGTCTTCATCTGTGGTCTCATTGGCTAGTGGTTAGCAGTTAGTACCAGGATGGGTTCTAGTCTTTGGACATGTAAACCATATTGGTATATAACCAGTCACTCAGGTCAGCTCAGTCTGCTGTCTCTTTGGGGTAGCTGGAGTTAAAGCATCAGTGCTGTGTTGGGTGGCATTGGCAGGTAACATATGTGGCAGGTGATGCTCTGCAGCTCTGAGGTGGGTTTCGTATGAAGACCTGTAGACATTTCTAAACTCTTTTAACCTTTAAATAAGTCTGCTTTTTGGGTCCATAATAACATGGATGGGCCATTTGAACAGAAACCACGTGTGAGTCCATGTGACAGCAGTATGCTTACTGTGCATGTGAACACCCATGCGTCTTAGAAAAGGACAATGCATCTTTTAGAAAAAAAGGAGCACTTTACTGAAAAAGATTTGGGAGGCATGAATCACTGATATTTGTGCTTTGTTTTCTTTGGCAGAGTAAAGTGTATATGTCTTGTGGTAAATCGTAATTTTACGTTGCATCAGTGTGGTGTGTAGGGCCCGTGATGCTTGACGAGTTTGTCGATTGGTATCGGCGAATTCACACACCATCGTCTTCATCTTCAGTCTCGACTGCTGACCTTACTGAAAGTTAACTCGTTTACCTCTATTTCCAGTGCACCACACGATATCCAATTCCACGCTGACTGAACTGCATGCATTTTTGCGTAGTAATTCATGTATCTTTCATTGCTTTACGATCTGTGATGTTGCAGTGCTGAATTGTGTGTATGGATAGCTATTTCATTTCCGGCTTAGTGTTTGTTTTTTGTTAGGTTAACATAATAATATACATTTTTTTTGCGTGTGCGTATTTCGTGGGCCATTTGTCGTGTGTCGTTATGTATTTTACAAAGACTGTAATGTGCAGCATCTGTTGTATTATGTAGTGATTTATGTTAGTTTCCTGCGTTTTCAAAGCAAACTCGTTGATTAGTCAGACTTAACAGTGAACGGTATTCCAATTAGGGCGGTGGTAGTGATATTTTGGAATAGAGTCGAGTGCTGAGCGTCATGCTGTAGTGTTAGTGGACGTGTTCATCATCTCGGGCTTTCTCGTTTGTTTCATACAAACACTGTCCATCGTATATCTGTGTGCCATTTCATCTATTAAACTCAGTGTCGTAATATTATCTGCTTGTGTCTGTATGCAGTCAGCATTGTTGTGTGTAACTTTGGTCTGGTTAAATAACAAACTCAATGGCTCAGATTATTTTAGATCGGAGATGTGAAAATCCTCAAATTTTGAGTCGGTGTTCATCTGTGGATTCTGATTTAAGATCTGCATTCCACTCGCACTCTGCAGCAGTATACAATCTCAGATATGCAGTCTCTCCTCATGTGCAGTTCATCTCAGGCATACTAGGTTTATTTGCCAGGTGTCAAAAGTTGAAAATACTTCATATTTGAAAATATAAATGTATATTTGATAATGTTTTTGGTTGTAAAATGAAATACCAAGAATATAGATCCACATTCACAACTTTTCTGCAGCCCATTTATGGATCAAAATATTCTATGGATCTTGATCCACAAGTGGACAAATCCGCAATTCACGACCTATCCGCAATCCACGCATCTCTGTTTCAGATGCATTTTGCTACGTTTTCAAGCTACCTCTACCACTATTAACATTTTATTGTTTGATGTTTTTTATAAATGAGAATGATATTAATCCATAACCATTTCATGATACATGTTATTCATTGAGAGTGTGCAAATTATTGCTGTATATTTAGTGCCGCTTTCCGAAAATGCGCTTTGGGTGGCTGCAAACTAGGCTTAACCATACACCGTGTCTCAATAAAAAACAGCCAAAATTGTTTTTGTCATAACTTTGTCACATTTTCTCCAACTTTGATAATTTTTGGCACAACGATGGCCAAGACAGTAGAATTACATCGGGTGCACTCATTTTCCACCTCACCTAATTTGTGTCAACGCACTACCGTGTGAAACATAGGTGCTCCAAATTGTTGCATAACGCTGAGCTGTTGTCTCCAGAAATGTTGTAATGACCTAATTAAGCACATAATAAACTAAAGTGTGAATTATTTCGCAGAATTAAAAGTTCTTATAACAGCTTGCTTGCAAATTATCAGCGGTCATGTTCAAAGTGTTTCGCATACACAGACAAAATAGTTCAGATGCAGCGCCACTGGCTGACAGCGGAATCAACGATCGACTGATCAAACGGCATTCACTCATCAATTAGACATTTTTAAGCTCACCAATCAGCTATTTTGTTGTCTGCTATTTTCACCATAAAATATTTAATGTCGCAGAATTAATTAATCACTTGGTGCTCTCCATAGAATCGATGATACAAAGGTGAGCAATCTGATACAAATAATCACCATGTAATGTAACAATTTGGATCATCTGTGTTTCACACGGCAGTGCATTAACATAGATTAGGTGAGGTGGGAAAAGTACTCCTTACATAATTGTATTGTCTTGGCCATCTCTGTGCTAAAAATTATTAAAGTTGGTGGAAATTTCACAAAGTTATGACAAAAACAATTTTGACTTTTTGAGACACTGTGTAGTTTGGCGTCGTTTACTGTCGGCGCCTAAGAGTATCCCAGCTATTGCCACATATCCTACACTGCGCCGACATCTTTCACATGTAACCACCAGTGGCATAACCAGAAATTTTAATTGGGAGGGGTCTCGTCTCGCTTTCCCTTTCTTTCCCGTTTCTTCATTTCCCCTTTTGTCCCTCCTTTCCCTTCCCCTTTTATTCTTCCCTTCCTCTCTCCTCTCTTCTTACCTTTTCTTCCTTTAGAAGTAGGACCCCCCTAAAATCCAGGAGTCTGTGGGAGCGCTGTGAGCTTCCCCCAGCGGGGTCTTGGCGGAGCCCCAGCCGAAATCGAATTTGGTGCATTTTAGCTTTAAAAGGTGAGATCTGGTGGCAACAATTATTATTATTTTTCCGAGAACAAACTGACCAAATTGTCAAATTTGGTACCAGGTACAGTTTAACGTATGCTTATGTTTTTGTCTGGAGGATTAGGGGCCTGGGCGCTCTGGGCCTCCTTGTCTACGCCACTGGTAACCACGTCTAGGACACTTACTTTTTTGCCAGAGGGTTGAAGAAAAAAGTATAGGCATACATTATACAGTATGTTTTGTGATTAACATGTGTAGGCTATAAGCGCAAAAAATATGCAAAATGCTGTATCACAAAAGTCAGGATCGTATAAAGTCAGACTTGAAATGTTTCAATACACTGGCAAATAACATTTTGAAAATAAAGATGTTACATAAAATGTTCACGTTTGCGCGACCGCACGACGACTTTTGTTTTTGTTTGTTTTTTATGTTGTTTATGCCGTCTGCGTTCGTGTTACCGTCAATGTCCTATTATTTGCATTATCGTGATTGTCATATTTGACGCGAGTTTGACAATCATGCACGTACTCCTGGCGTTAATTATAAGAGTCGGTCGTTGTTTTCGTCCTGCAGCTGCATATGAAGTAATACTATAGGATTATCCGACTGCAGGCGATGACACTCCATCGAGCCATCGCGTCACTTCTATTGGCAATTAAGAAGCACGCATGTGCTATGGAGGCTTGCAGGCCTTCTCCACAAAAATTTGCAGTTCGTACAGGACTCGCCGACGATAGTCTACGTCAAGTTAGTACGTAGTTCACAGTCAGTCTTTATAAATGTAGGCCTATTAGTGTGTGATGACCGAAATGAAACAGTTTAGGCCTCCTATTCATAAAAGTTGAAATGCAGCGCGACAGTTTACGTTCTTAGATAGGTTTTTTTCGGAGAACGACATTAGGTTTTATACAATTGTTGAAGATCAGACATTCAGACTCGGTTCTCCGTCAGCATTCTTTCACGGCTATTTCAGGAGTGTAGCCTAAATAAAGCTCGGACGCATTGGCAATGGCAACACTTCTAACCATTTTTTGTAGAATAGGTCTATCAGTATTCAAAGTTAAAAAGTGACATTGATATTTGACAAGTAGCACTACTGTAGCGCTAAGTATTTGAGGCGTCGTGTCATAATCGTTAATGACATGCAAAATGACAGATGTGCGATGCTAGTTTTGAAATCCATGAATATTGCTGAAGTTATGACCGAGCTTTATACGTTTGTTTTCTTTTGAAGCGCCGTGCATACCGGTATCGTGTTTGCTAATCATCTCGCTGTACGAATTTGACGTAGGCTACATGGTTCGCTAATCTGACACAATATCTCGAAGACGAAACGCTCGAGGACGAAGATCTGCCTGTCATTCACGAGTAGTGCTGTCGCATCTTGGCCGGCGGTCCAGCAACTGTCCACGTTTCCCAGACTCCCACGCACGCACACGTCGCAACCATCACGGAGGCGACAATAAAAGACGATGATGCAGACGACAGCATGAGACAACGACGAAGACGACGCATTTTCGCTGCATCGTCATTAACATTGTCACAACAGCGACAATCGCAAGTCTTCGGTAAGTTACTGAGTCTGAGTAAAGGAGTCGACTAACATCTGGACTAAATCTTGCAGGTCGAGGACACCGAAACTAAAAACTGAGCGCAGAATCGCAGATAGTTACGGGTCAGTAAATGTTCGTTTTCTGCGTACGCAATGGAATTGTGCAAAAAGTCAGAGTATTGCTATCAAATCTATTTGTGGTTGTTTGTTGCTGCTGCTGCTGTTTTCGTCGCCGTAAATTTTTAATTCTTATTGCAAATTTATTGCACAATCGTTCAAAAAGTTACAGACGGACGACAGATCGTGTCATAAGCGCGACCGGCTTAAAAGGTCGGCTAAAGGGACATGTGGTCGTGGTGCACGTAGGGCAAAACTTTAAAGCTAAGATTATAGCATTTATTGGTTAGTTTAATTCACTTGCACATTTGGTTTATTTGCATCATGTCTCCAGTGACAGCATTTTGGCTGACCGTGAGCGCACTAACAGACGAAACAGGGTCCCTACTTTGCTGCCCCCTCCCTAAAAAAAACCACGTTGCCAGGTAGTACGATCGACTATTCTAGCGACAGCTGGTTTTTTTGTAGCCTAAGTCCATGCAAGGGGGTGGATTGATTTTAAAATCGGTAAAATTGAACAATACGTCCGTTGCTGGAAAGATCTCCATCGACGAACTGCAGATACTGAATAAGCAGCATATAAAAAACGAAGGAAATCTTCACTGTCCCGCAGGTAAATTCTTCATAATAGTGTTTTTTCTAACATTTGCTGCAGTTTTTGAGTTGCAAAAACAGCGATTATGGCCAACGGACCTATAGTTCAATTTAACCTTAAAATCTTTTTAAGTTGAACTTTTAAAAATATTCGGATGAATCCTATATAGCCTATAGGGTCTAAAGAGTTTTTAAAGTTAGGTTTTATGAATGTAATTGCAATTTTATCGAAAGCAAGTAGACCCTATGTGGCACGTTCTACGTACGTTTACCCAGTTAGCCATGTTGCTGTTGAAGATCAGCAAAGCAGTTCTCGTTCGACATCATGCCGTTGAGCTCAAAGATGTTCAAGCAACAGCATCTCATCTCGACGGCCGTCGTTACCATTCTCCTTCCAATACTGCACTTTCTTGGTCAGTTGTTTTAACACAAATGTATAGCGAAAACATTCGAATTAAAAGAATACGTCACAGAAAACGTTGATCAATTTGGCAAAATCCCATCAAAAGTGACTACACTAGGCCTAATAGAAATAGCTAGAACATGTCTGCCAAATATCACAAAAATGCGGTGTTTGCGTCAAACGATAGGCCTACCAGTATCGTTTTCATTCATCCATACTGCATAGGCTATTGCCGTGTCGCCGAGACGTGTTAAGTAGGGCCTACGTGTACGTACGAGCGTATAATTTAAAATTAACATCACGTTTAAAAGACGATGCTGAACAGTTTCAATCGCACTCAAGTGCGGCAGAGCAGAACAGTCTACAGTTTCATTCACGAGGACTATTGGGATTCGTGGCGACAGTTTGAGCCTCCATCCATTGCGGAAGCTTGCGAGCCTACTTGGATTTGTAAATCCGCATTCCGTATAATTATTATACTAACGTGACAATATTATGGTCCGTCATTGTATATGGTCTAAAAATTTAGCGCCCTCTCCCCCGTGGCGTGATGTGATTAATTTGCGGCTGATGCTTACCGGCGTTGCTTTGCTGTATTGTAGCGGGGTCACAGGCCGATTCACAGTAACAGGTAGGGCCTAGGTAAAAATCGACGCCTATATTACGGCTTCAGCAGTCAGCTGGTAAAAACGCCATATGCATAGCCCCATCTAAGGTTACCCAAATGATTTTTGCTGTTTTAGAGGACTGATATCATCACATCGTCCTTACACACAGTTTTAAACTGGTAAGTTTTTTTACATATATATTTGCTGTTTTTTGCCAGAAGTCGGGGAATGAGTCTGACGCATGTAAGAAGCGTTATAGCAGGACCCGTATCTTTACCTCTTACTTTTTTAAGGCAGAGCAGTATACCTCCGGTCGGGCACAGAACGTTTTATGTGTCTACTACTGCTGCTGCTCCTACTACGCTGCTGCTCGTTATACCTGGAAGTCAAGGTTGGCTGTGGTAGACTTCGACTGACGTCATCTAATTGTCAAACCCTCAACCAGCACCTCCGTCAGATGCAAAGATCTTGGTGATATTTGTTGTACAAGCCGAGATATAGCCCATTTTGTCTAAAATTTTGTTGCCATGCCAACAAGGGTCGGTCGGGGTAAAAATTCAATTAGCAGCAGTTGATGACCCATTTCCGGAAACTCGCCTACAGATGCAATAAAATCTCGCAGATGTCTCTTACACAAGCCGAGTTATAGCCCATTTTGTCCCAAATTTCGTTGCCAAGGCAACGGGGGTCAACCGCGGGTAAATATAAATGTCACCGTTAATTCGGCCGACCCCGAAAACCATATCCTTGAACCAAAAATTACGATTCTATCTTGACACAACGGAAGTTATGACAGTTTAAACAATTGTTAAATTCTCTCCATAGGCGTTATTGTAACTTTTTTCGAATTTTTCGAATAAATAAGTCAAAAATTAAATTTTTATTTTGTAACATTAAAAGGGTACTTCATTGCGCAAAACCGCGTCATTTGACATATTAAGCATAAAAATCGGTCTAACGGATTCGCCTGTAGGCGAGTTCAAGAACCAGAAAAGTGTAGGAAATTTCGAACAAGTATATAGGGTGTAAATTTCACCTATATGGGGAGCAAAAACGCCTAGGCGGATTGAGCCCAAGTTTTTTGGTGGTAGGCATCCACGACGTTATCACGCCATTCAAATTTGGTGTCGATCGGTTCAGGAGTTTTGGGTTGGCTGAGGGTCAAAGTTTGCCTTTTTTCCCATAGACTTTGAAGGTCGTCCTTACAACACTCACACTATCGTGTGATGTTTGATAAATATACCGGCGATTTTATGGGAAGGCTCTGGGCCTTTCTGTCCAGCCCATGTACTGTGTTTTGTTGATTTATCGTTTCTTGTTTGCAAATAACGATACACGCACATACAACAAATTCAAGTAGACTACGTGTAGTTAGTGCTTAACGCGCAGGACATGTCTCTGCTACGCGTGTAGTGGCGGGGATGATGCAGGCCGAGGCGGCGCCGATGGCCATGGGTTCAATGCACGCAGGAGCCGATCGCTCGTCGCTGTTCATGTGTCTGTTCTGTTCGCGGAACGCCAACCTGTGTGACCCGTACTACGCCTGCTACCCGGGCAGTGCTGGCGGCGGACATCAGTCTCACGCCGCCGCTTCACTGGTCGGTGCCATGACCGAGTAGCACTGTACCAGCAAAACACTCGCTCCCGTTCGGCCCGCCGACATTAGTTGGCTACAGCCGTAGCTATTGTGTTGTCTTTTGCGTTATTGTTGTTTTCGTCTATCATACATTACAAATTTCTGCGTATTTTTGTATATTGACCGAGTGATGCACGGACAGCGCTGGCACTGGACCTCGATCAAAACTGAGGGATTCATCCAGATATTGTTCCTGGGCCCAGCGACAGTTGGTAACAACAGACGCGAACTTCCTTCCCCAGACTACAAGTTGCTTTTTGAACCACTTACATGCTAATTCCAGGAACGTTAACAATTAAATAAGGCCACAAAGTACAAGGCCAATGCCACAGTATTCATAACCTATGTCGAGACCAAAACCAAAGCCGAGGCCGAGGTCAGTGTATGCATTAACTTTTTGAACTATATTTTTTTTGCATTTTTAAACCTTTTTTATATTTTAAAAAATAATTTAGCATCAATTTTAATATAGTAAACACAAATTATTTTTGGGTCAACACAAACAACATGCACATGTCATATTCTTATAATTTTTATTAGTAAGCAACAACCATCATATAATTTATTAAATATGTATGTTGCAGAAAAAAAATCTAAATCGTAGTTCAGATCCATTCAGTTAAAGTGTTTCGTCGACCGCTCAAAACTCAGTAACGCCATTTCAGTATAATTGGGAGTTTTATAGTCTCTTCCCTTCTTTTCTCCTTCTCTCCTCTTTTCCCTAGCTCCCTTTTTTTCCTATTCCTACCCCGCCTTTCCTTTTCTTTTTTTCTTAAATCCAGCAAGGGGGTTTGGAGGAGCGCTGTGATTGTGAGCTTTCTCAGCGGAGTCTGGGACAGAGCTCCAGGCGAAATTGAATTTGCTACATTTCGGCCTTAAAATGTGACATCTGGTGGCTACAATTTGAATGACTTTCCTGAGAATCAACTGACGAAAAGTTTGTCGTCAGTCGTTTACGGAATTGACTCACTCAGGGGAAAAAATTAAAATCACAAATTTTGGGGGGTTCGTAAACCCTCAACCCCCCTTAAATACGCCCCTGTTATAGCTAACACTGTTGTTGTAAAGCAGGTCTGCAGTGCACAAAACAAAAATTTCATTATGCTATACCTATCATTTGATATGCACAGCGTTCACGCAAGTTCATCACAACTTCTGAAGTTGTTTGAGATCGAGTCAAGTCAATTTGCGGCTGTCAAGTAAAGTCAATGTGATCAAGTTGACGGTGGTCGACTTGGGGGTCATTTTAGTCTCAAGTCTGGTCACGTTTCTGTACTGCAGCAACTCGCAGGTATAATTGGACGAAATAGGAAAATACCCACGCAGCATTTCCAGACAACCTAAGCCAATGTGACACACCCGTAGTTTGCACTCATGACACCAAAAGCAGCTTCTGTAATAAGCTATGCCCACTGTTCAGTGAGTTTTATGTTAGGTCAGACCACTAGTCGGCACAATAATTAGTGCACCTACGATCGGCAGTTTTCGTTTCACTGTGACAATATTATCCATTTAGCTGCAAGTCACGGTGATTATTTGCCGACCTTGACTTTGCTATTTAAGGCCTTGATATTCATGGCTAACTTCCGGCGCTGTTTTCAGTCAGAATTATATTATACAAATAGTGACTGGCGTCGATTAAAAGTCATTATTGGGAATTTTTGACCCGAAGTTAGTAATTATGTTACCCGAGATCGAAGATCGAGGGCAACATGTTACGAACTGAGGGGAAAAAATTGCAATAATGATCGAGACGCCACTCTCTGTTTTGTTATACCGCGACGCCTTTACACAAAATTTGTGGTATTTTACGCTGTCTTCGAATAAAGTAAACATGGTTGTCTGCTGATAACGTATGACGTACCGTTTAACCACAATACATGAATTTGGCGTCGGCGTGGTCATAGACGTCTCGAATGTTAATGAGGCGCCAATTAAATTGAGAGGGCACTATTGTCAGTAGTGCCTCCATGGAGGGCACTATGTCACTGTGTTGTTGCTGAGGAGGCAACTATGGCGTATTTGTGAACGTCACGTGACGTAATTTGGACCAATCGCGTGCAGGTATTTTGCGTTGAGGTATAACAATCAGTAATAGCACCTTTTGCTAACCTGCCATTGCATGTCATCACACATTTTACAGCCAATCGAATTGCATCTCGCGCCTCAATTTCACGTCTCTTCATATGGTGAATTAATTAAAATTTTTCGAGTGTATACATTTTGATAAAACTAGTGTGTTGTTGCTTTTCCGACAGTCAAACTTCAAACGCCGGCAACACGACAGCACGTCGAATCAGCAACAAGTAGAAATCGAAGGCGGCAAATTTAAACTGTCTGACATGACGCCAGGGAACACCATCAGACGACAAAACTCGATCCCGTAATGACGAACAATCATCTCCACGAACTTCCGATTTGCCATGAACCGAACGACTTTTGCTATGTTTACAATAGCGAGAATGAAAAAAGCAAATAACGCTGACAGCTTTATTACTGAGTACTGAGTACTGAGTACCGAAGCGTGGCGAGTGGCGATGGACGGCAATAAAACCCGTTTCGCTGAGGTGGACCTAGCAATAAGCTATCATGTGCTGGCGCTGGATATGTGTTCGCAGCACCAAGAGCAAGTCGGCCAACGACGAAACTAAATACGCGTGAAAAATGATCTGTCAGATGCGAACGTACAAAATGCCTCTCGGTTTCACGCCCAGCAGCGCTACAGTGCATAGACTACCGGTAATGCGGTAAACCTATATAGGAACCACCGCTTCGTAGATTGTGGTCAGTTTTCCTGCAAACTAAGGCTTACTAAGCGGGACAAACTATTTTCTGGCCAAGTATCTCGGAGCATAATAAGAGCATTAGCAGTCAACTTGAGTAAAGTTGGTTTAATACACTGTGAATTTCATACTAAAACGAATGCATTATCACCTGGTAGATTAATAGCTAATACGAAAGAACAATGTAGGCGGTTCAACGACGGCGCATTCAAGTTTCGCAAGGTGCAGCAATAAATTGTAAGCGGTAACGCAACAATGAAAATTATAAATCGGTCTGCGTTTGCTAAAGTTTATACAAAAGAATGTGCGGGCGTTTTTTAAACTCAAGCCGTATTAAGATAATCTTATAACGTTACTACAGAATAAGCCTATAAAATTATGTTGTTGGAGAACACTCAAGTACACTGCTTCAGTAGGCTCTAACGCCGATTATTTGCGACTACTCCAGAAATGTACGTCACGTTCTCTTGTTCTCACGTTGCAAATATCCTCGAACACACTGCATGGAGTGGTTGCATGGTTGACGTGACGGTATCCTCGCGTTGTTTAATTCGTCGAATTGATTGCATCGATGCATCATGACGTCACAAAATTCAATGCTTCAGCATGGACGTCATGAATATTCATGTGCATCGACGAAATCAATTGATGAATTAAACAGCGCGAGGTATTTGCTGTGATAGTTTCGTTCTGAGCCCGATGACGTCATACCAACGTCATTATTCGCGCAAACTCTGCAACACAAACGTACTCACAAGCATTACAGCATCACTGCTTCGCGTTGTGCGTATTTTGCCTAAACGTAATGAATAATGTCTTCAGCAGTTTAATGTAAAGCAACGCCGGGCAGTAGGCTAACAGTAAATATGCTAGGCCTATAAATCACAGCATTTAAAAGAAGTAAATTCTTTATCCCAAACTTTGTTAGGCCTATTTGTATCAACCACTTCACAGTATGCAAAAACTCAGAGCACACAAGTTCTCCAAAGTTATAAAATATAGCAAGCACTAAATATTTGAGCACATATAAACTGTAAAGGCTCAGTAAAATCAGCAAATTATGAAAGCCCTAACGAAGAATTCGTCACTGACAGCATATAAGTAGGCCTAATAATTACATGTACACATAAGCCTAAATTCCGCTGCCTCTGATCGCAGGTGCACGTTATGATACGTTCAGCTATGCAAAGTTAAAACAGTCTGATATTAATTCTATTGATTCATTTTCACCACAAGTTTGATGAAATGGAATAGAATGTTCAGCGAACAAAGCAAGCTCTCTCTGCATGGCTGTATAATAGAGGCCTATGCCTATAGGCCTACCGGCGTAGTTGACTCTGGTGTCGTCCTCGGCGTCTGCTGCTTGAATCATCTCCATCACTTCTTCATCGCTCAACTTCTCACCGAGGTTCAGCATCACCTCACAGACACATACATGTAATTAATAGTTCATTAACTGCCAACTGCCAACTGCCAACCACCAACATAGAGTCTGCCACTTTTAACAAATGGGCACATTGTTATATATCAATCTTTATTCACCAAAGAATAGTTTGGTAACAACAGACAGAGACAGGCAGACACAGAAACATACAGAATAAAGAACAGAGACAGACAGAACAATAAGAATAGGCCTAAATGTCTAAATGTTATAGTAATAGGCTATACTACTCCACTACTTTTACGCGCGAGCTATAGCTATAGCGCGTATTAGCTACGATAATTTTGTCTGTCTGTCCGTCACGTCCCGGTACCGTTCGAAGACCAGGTGAGATAGAGACTTTCGGTTTTCACCGTATGATAACTTAGGGTCTCGAGTATTTCGTGACAAAATTTCATGCCTCTGGGTAAAGGAAGTCCCCACGAACGAGGGGCGAAACAGGGGCACCCCCCTTAAAAAGCGTTATTCTGCCGCTTATCATAACAAGCACTGGCGACGAGCTTTCTAGAAATGTCAACATCTATCACCGTGAATGACCTTGAACCCCCAAAATAGAGGGGTTTAGTAAAATTTTCGCGATTTTGGGCTGCGACACGCATTTCAAGGGTAAATTGCGCCGAAATGGCTGGAGATAGACCAAGACAATCTGCGTATGAAATTTTCAGCACGGAATGTAGATATTAGCGGTCCAAGTCCGGACCTTCTACACTGTGTCCCAACAAAAACATCCCCGACGTTTTTGATTGTAACTTGAAAACAGATGACTTGATTTTAATACTTTTTGACACAAATATTCTAGACACAACTGGCCATGAAACAACTATTTAATTTCCCACCTCACCGGAAGTCTGCTTTTGCAATACCTAAAAAATCAGAATCAACAAATTATGGCATTTTTGTCCAAAGCAGTAATATTATTTAATCAAAATAGCTCACAATACATTTTTTGTTTACATTTCTGTCACTTTGGCTAACAGTTCATTGATTTCGTCTATTTCTGCAACAATCCACAATAAAAGTGTGAAATGTCGACCCATTAGTGAATACGGGCAACAACACGTTTTCTCCATTTGTTGTCAGCGGTGTCAATTAGATGTTCTGCAACAGACCAATCCAGGCTGTACCAGTCGCTTCTCCAATTTATCAACATTCTAACATTACACTGCTGCGCGACAGTTAAAAATTGTATTTGACCAACAGCTGGGGCCCACAGATCCGGAGATATTAAATTTATTGACTTTTTGGTTTATTTTGATGCATATTTTGCCCGTTTTGCTTTTCCCAGGTAGTGCAAAAGCACACATTGCGCGAGGCGGAAACTTGAATAGCCTTTTGATAGCCAGTTGTATCAAAAACATTTCTGTTAAAAATTGTTACAAATCTGATGATCCTTCCTTAAGTTGTACTTGATAATGTCAGATATGTTTTTAACGTTTTTTTGTTCATTTTAACACATTCTGCTTGTTCTGCGTTTCCCGGGTAGTGCAGAAACAGTCGTTGGATGAGGTAAAAAAACTGAAAGGCCATTTGATGTTTAGTTGTGTCGAGAACGTTATTTTCAAAAATTATTAAAATTGCTTAATTTTTCTTCAAATTAGAGTCGAAAATGTCGGGGATGTTTTTTATTGGGACACAGTGTATATTCAAGGAGGCCTGAGCACGCGGATGTCAAAGAGAGTTACCCCTCTAAAAAGTGGTTATTTATCCGCTGTTGGCTTGTTTAGCGTGTAAATGGTTGCAGATAGGCACAGACATGCTGCTTATCATAACAAGCACTGACGACGAGCTTCTTAGAAATGTCAACATCGATGACCTTGAATGACCTTAAACTTTAAAAATATTGATTTTGTGATTTTTTGGCGATTTTTGGTTGCAAAAAGAAAATTGCGCGAAATGGATGAAGATAAACTAAGATTGACTGCGAACAGAAACTGCCATAGGCTCTCGCGCGTCTCACGAGATTAACTCAGATTTCTTGTCTTTAGTGCAATACGCCTGAATACCTGATTATGCAGACTGAGAGGATTCATCTGTGTCGAGTGGAAGGTAACACTGTGTGACCGCATATAGCTCCGTAGCTCTGGGTTTTACTTCACCATAAAGAGCTATAGGCCCTATACGACCTTTAACCGTTTAATCTTCTTAAAAACGTGCTGCATGGAAGCGCTTCAAGCGATTCTATTATGGTCATTATAGTCACCTTATCGTGGTTACTGCAAGTCATGTTTTAGACACTTGGCAGGGTTTCAGCCTCAGGTGATCACCTTCGCTTGGTCACGCCTTAGATACTTGTTGCTCAGAACTTTTTCTGATACTGTGACGTGGTTGTCCGATTGCATCGTTTCTTATCAGCTGCAAAGGTAATAATGGCATAATGGCATAATGGCACAAGATCATGGACATGCCTTTTTATGATCGGAAAATGTACGAGAAGATCCAGCAATGTGGCTTATTTGGAGGACGTTGTTGTATAACTTCTGTTCGTTGGTTTATAACTTTTTGTTTGTAACTGGTAGGAACTAACTTAGCACAATGGTGTCATTGCCGTCATCATCATTACTACACATTCGTGTATATACATCAAGAACTTAAGTGCGTCTCACAAGTGTAACATAGAAATAACACTATAGAGAATAAACATAAAAAAATAAACCTTATCACGCCAAAAATAATTCACCTGTCAGTTCTGCTTAGTGACTATACACCGTCACGTCAACTCCGATCATCCGACCACCAACTGCTGTCCCAGCCAACAGACAACACAGTGTTCGCCGGCC
>Ga0209367_1002556_pt1 | contig 24125 bp, 15 predicted proteins | sample WorMetLIZISLAND2_FD_187412 | JGI IMG/M metagenome (GOLD analysis project Ga0209367, IMG submission 187412) | Marine gutless worms symbiont microbial communities from Max Planck institute for Marine Microbiology, Germany - Olavius geniculatus... ... | reverse complement strand
CGTCAGCAAGACGGGTGCTTATCGGGTTCTCCAGCAGTGCAAAATTCAACATCCTAGCTTCCTAGACTGTATGACAAGTAGCAAACTGTACAGGAACAGGAAGCAGGATTTCCAAGTGCTAAAGTCGAATGTGAATTGCGTAACTTTAGCGGCTGTAGTACCCCGCAGGTGTACAACGTAAATTGGGTTGTACCCCCTGCGTGGTACATCCCGCAAAAGTGGTGGGGACATGTCCCTCCCAGCTCCTATGGTGGCGCCGCCCTTGCTCTTGCCTTAGAAGTAAGACCCCCTAAGTCCAGCTACAGTAGGCCTATCCTGGAAAACGCGATGAGCTTCTGCAGCAGTGTCCAGGGGGCGGAGTCCCAACCGAAATCGATTTTTTTAAATCGTGACATCTGATGGCAAAAAGTTGACTTATTTTCCTGAGGATCAATTGTGCAGCTTCAACACGTGACACGACGCTGTCTCGTGGATGTGGGCGTATGATGGGATTTTGGCTAAAGCCACCTATCTTCGCAGTGGCGTAGCCAGGATCTAAATGTAGGGGACGCACCTAAGGAATGGGGTGTGAAAAAGTGTTTGGGAAGAGGGTTGTATCCCCTCCCAAAAATGTTGGATTGTTTTGTGTGAAAATAAAGTGCACTGTTGCATTTTGGCACTATTTTGAGTAACTGCGTAAGCTCCTGGGGCTCCCAGTCGGCGTACCACCGCTTCGTACGTCTAAAGTATCGTCGCACCTTGTCGAGTTGTTGGTCTCTGCGACGTCCGTGCGGCAGAGCGCGCAGTTTGTCCGGCACGTACCAGAAACAGACATTCACGAACTCCGGCTGCAGTGCACAGTTATACTCCGTTTACACGACGAAGCTCGCCCGACCAGCGCATGTCGTGAGCTCGACGAGCTGGCTTGATAAGCTGACTATCTCGTTGTTTACACGGTGATGTATCTCAAACATTTATGAAACTGACTATATTGGCAATAGTAGTGCAAAAGTTGAGCATTTAAATACTTCTTATACCATGGTGGCTGGCGTTCATACAGCCTATAAGAAACTTTACCACTGTCTTACTCTTCCGTGGCACAGCCTAAAGGGATTTCACTGGTAACTCAACCAAAACAGTGTAGAGGCTAATTAAGCTAACGATCACTGATTGGCTACACTTACGTCTTTCAGAACCAACTGGAACCCTTCTCTTTCACTGACTTTCTCATGAAAATATCTGCAACATTCCGTGATGATATTCAGGCTAACATCATCAGTATAGCACTGAAACACTCAACACAACGAAAAAATCGCACTAAAACATAAGACAGCCGGGAACTACCGTTTTCGGCGACCTAACTATTATGAAATCACAAAAATAACACACAAAAATACAAACATCATACGTTATAGCCATACATGAAAAAACAACAAAACAAAACTAGTAACTTGCAAGCTCGTGTGTTTTATTGACATTCGGTATTTTATTGTTTTGTTTGTTTTTTGCCGTTTCGGTAAGTTAAGTTATGAATAAACAATTCATACAAGCAAAAGTAAAAGAGGTCCCAAAATGTAGCCTAGCCTTCACTACTACCGTACTACAGCGGTAAGCGGGTATCTATACGTGCAACTGTTGCACAACAATTGCGCAACAGTTGCACAAAAGACACCCGCTTATGTAAACATGTCGTACTTGGACAGGTCCATGAGGTAGTCGACTTGTTTCTCGAAGCCGGTGTCGCCCTTAGCGCGCCACATCAACCACAGTTTGTAGACATCATTGTGACGTCCACATTGGATCGCCTTGTCACCAGTATCATAGGTCAGGTCATAATGCTTGTCTTGCTGAAATAGGTAAGTCGCATTTGACGAGTTGCACGCTTCCATCAAACCCTGTACAGTTATAAAGAACTAGGCCTATATGTAAGGACAATGTGATGATATCAGACCTCTAAAACAGCAAAAATCATTTGGATAACCGTAGATCCGGCTATACATTTGGCATCCTTAGGCCTACAAGCCGAGTCTAGTTGGTAATCACTCACATAATCTAAATCTTTTGTTACTACCAACATGCTTTTTGTAAATAAATGTACGTCTATAGGGCTTTACACCGTGGGCCATAAAAAACGTGGCACTGTACATTTGTCTATAATCTTCACCAATTATTAACCGATTTAAAAATTTTTTTCACTGGCACACTCTGCGGACAATTTCCAATAATATGATATCTTATTACACCGTGAATGTGTCTTTACACTACCTTTACACTTAAGTTTACAGACGCCACAGACGGGTTCGCTGAGCAGCTTGATGCCGGCTGTGTCAACGCACTTGATAAACATTGCCCGTTGCAGCTGCGCAAACGGTTTATGTCAGCTCGAAGGGATAACCGATGGCTGTCGACGGCGGCGGTGGATGCTAAAAGACAGCGTACAGGATGATGTGTCGACCTGCGAACAGAATTATCGTAGAATCTCGACGCGATCACTACACGGCGAAGATCAGAGATGCGTCGGGCGATCCTCGCCGTCGCTGGTCTGAAATTCGCAACACACTACATTCGACATAGCCGCGAATTGTTCGATCTCCTGTTGAGAGCAGAAAATTGTCGAACGATTTCACCGCTTTTTATCCTTGACAAAGTCCGCAATATCAAGACAACCATTAAATAACGGATTCGCTGTCTGCATTCTGACCCACTGCAGTCCGATGCCAGACATAATAAAAGTGTGTTCACCAATATTCGACCGCCGACTTTCAAAGAAACATTAACTGTCATTCGGTCAATGCCTTCGAAGTCATCGCCTCTTGACAAGATTCCCACGAGAGCACGGAAGTCATGCCCTGAAATGTCGCTGAACTCATCACCCGTCTGATCACGCTGTCGTTCGAGGAAGGCAAGTTCCCAGAAATGTATAAGTGTGCGTCGGTGACACCTCTGCTTAAAAAGCAAGAACTAAATGCAGACCTGCTAAGGAATTATCGTCCTGTTTCGAACCTCCATACGATGTCGAAAATTGTAGAACAGTCTAATGTCATACGATCATTCACTGCAATGTTTGTGTTTTTAAAAACTTTTTTTTATCTACTTTTAGGTTTTTTTGCATGTATGTTTCACAAAGTAGTGTAAAGACGCATTTACGGCGTTGTAGAATATATAATAATCACATTATTGCAAATTGTCCGCAGAGTGTGCCAGTGAAAGTATTTTAAAAATCGGTCATTAATTGGCGAATATATGGACAAAAGTAAAGTGCCACTTTTTTATGGCCCACCCTGTATAATCATCAGCATAATCCAGTCATCATAATCGTCAGTTGCGGGGGCACGGATAAACATGGATGGTTAATTGCGTTTCGATGCATTGTGACAGCTGTTGGGTAAATAACTTATAAGTTTTAACATCGTCTACAGGGATATGCAAGTGTGACGAGGCATAATGTACATAAGCGTGTCGTTGCGTACTTATTTCGCGGCCGGGATCGACGGCATGGTCTGCCTAGATGCAACTCTCTGAAATACAAACGCGAGACTCTAGCCTATTGGTCGTCACGCTTGAGTGAAGTTGAGATTACGTGCACTTATTTAATATCCCAGAGATAAAATACAGTAAAAAGTTCTAAAAACACGAAAAACCGACAGACAGACATGCAGAAAATGTACAAATAAAACCAGCAGTCAGATTTAAAATTGACGTAAATTTTTCTCAGCTGCGTCAATTGTAAAAACTGACATCATGCAGCTGTCGAGTAGGCTGCCAGTCAACAACAAGGCACAGAACAACTTATGCAGCACATAACTATTATCATGAAATATTCGCCTATAATACTTGACTTTGCGTACTAAAATTAAATGTTTCACATTAAGTCTGCCACAGCTATTAATTATAACTCGAACAAACTTCCATTTATAATAAAATATTCTGCGGAAAACCATATCCAGCAGACATTTAACACTGTGGTCTGCTTCGCACTCAAATGTAAAGCAGAAGCTGCATTTTTATTATATGAGAACGCTGTATGTTTCTTGCAGTTACAACAGAGCTACTTCATCTAATCCATTAGCATTCGCAAATATGGAATTGCATGCTAGGCCTACATAAAATGAACTTTTCATGGACTTAACATCAAAACACAAACTTTTCCCTGAAGCAATATGTACGCCCAGATATTTAATTGTCTGAGACCAGAGTATATGGGTGTAACCTAAATACACATTCTGCAGCTTTACAGCAGCTGCTTTACCAACCATCATACAGTGCGATTTGCTACAGTTGAACTGAAGAGATAGATCACCAGCAGTATGGGAGCATATATCGAGCATAAGTTGAAGACCTTTAATTGAAGAAGACAAAAGTAAAACATCGCCTGCATAAAGTAGACATCCATAAAACATATTTAAAATATGACATCTAATATCCCTTAACAACAAAAGCATTCATAAATACATCAAAAATTGATGGAGACAAACAGCCACCTTGCCTCACTCCGCTGCCTACCATAAACTGTCTTAACACTGAACCATTCCATTTAATCACACAAAACAGTTTGCTGTACCAATTACTTAGCAAGTCGACAACAATAAGATGCCTACAATACTGATCTGATCTGAACAATTTGTAGTGATTCACACGGTCAACTGCCACGATCAACAAAATAACACTCCATACACTGCAGTCAAAGACAGGATGACTAAATTGTATCACGAAATGAGGTAACTGAAGAAACAACATCCTTTTTCCTCACACAAACGACTGTACAGTTAGTTTGTTTACCTTATGACGGACGAGTATTGCAGAGCATTGCAGTAGGGCTCCTATCAGCTTGTGAGGGTTCCATGACACCGAATCAGCTCTGTTATACCATCCACCATTAATTACATAATGCGTAGCAAGTCTATTATAAGTGAAATTTGCCGCTTTAAAATGTGTTTAAAGCGATAAAAGTAAAATAAACCAAAATTGAACAAAAAATAAAACAGACTGAAATCAAAGCCGTGCGCTGCAGCTGTCGTGGGTGGGTTGAAAAAACATAGGCGGGACAGGATGTTGCGATTCTCCAACAACCAATTGCGAATTTCCGACAAAGGAGATTATGGGTGCTCAGAACTTTAATTTTGCCTTTCAGCCATTTCCCCAAAATGGGGGTCGTCGTCCCCCAAATTTTGCATTTTTCGACAACGATTATGAAACAGAAAAAAATAGAGGAACAATTATCCTCCCCATCCTCCCGGCTAACAATTGTCAGCATCATCAGCAGCAGCAATAACTGTTATGTTATGAGTAACTCAGATTTGACAGCAAATTTACAACAAATTTAAGTAAATGGAGTGTAGCTACATGTATGCATGTTAACTCAGCCTTCTATCCATCCGGCCTGTCTGGCTGGGGTTAAGGCAGGGCGTGTTAATTTGTGTGATTCCATACGGCAAGCGACGCTCCGTAGCTCTGTGATAAGTTTCCTATCAAGAGCTATACATCACCTTTAAACGCGGAGTATAGACTATGACATATAGAGTAAATTCACCAATTAATGACCATAGCACCAGTTAGTGGCCATTTTCAAAAATAAATGTTGCCGAATTCTACGTAATTTTGTACATGCACGGCAGTTTCATTTATTTATTTTCATGCACACTAACTCTGTAAGCATGGCACCTTCATATTGGGCTTTGACAAAGATTTTTTGATGGTGAAAGTTAGCCACGTTTTTATTGGATTTTGCAACTGTTTTTACTGTTGTGGATCAGTCGCTGTGTACAAAAGCTTGAAAATGAGATCAAGGTGTGCAAATAGTTTACTAAAACTAACTTTATACTAATAATTTTGCCAGGTTGTTGGCGTGTTTCTTTTCACTGTAATGTATATGGTGGACGCAAAGGCGAGCACTGCAGTTGCACCAGTTAGTGGCCATGGCTATTAACTGGTACAATTGCGGCCACTATTAGGTACACATGAATAATGCAAGTAAAAAACTCAAGAGAAAAACTTTCAGAATATCATTGACTGTTTATTTATACATGAATTTATCTATGTTTTACATTTGTGTGGTTTAGGCCTACTGCTGCACATCTTACGTGTAACATGAATAACAATTTTTAGTAACAACTGATCTATGCAACACTTATTCTGTTTGTTTTACTTTGAGAAACCACTGATTTTCATACGTTTGTTAATGTCCTTTGTTTGATTTGTTTCGTACAGATCAAAGACAATACTGGGAAAAACAAGGAAAGCAGTCCAACAAGCCAGTTCAGCGATTTCAGTGGTCAGCGCAGACAATGAATGCAGCCCTCGAAGCAGTCGTTAATGGCTGCAAAAGCCAAAGACAAATTTTAGTTTTTATTTGAGAGTGTTTGCTGGTTATTTTTTTCTGGTCTGTATCATTATAATGTTTGTTGTTTGATGTTTACACAGTACAGTATATTCATTACAAAATATGAAGTTAAGTAAAATGCTAGTTTAAACTTTGAACTTATAGTATTTGCTTATTGTCATTGTATTGTGTTTTTCATTGTGACATTTGACTTTTTATTATTTATGCCTGCGTATTTTTTTACTAGCTGTTATTGAAACATTGGCAGTGACTGCGGCATGTTTATTGAATGCTATTAAGTTAAATCTCGTTACATTTTTGATTATGATAATGTGCGGTATTAATTTTAAAATGTTGCATAAGTATGATACACACACTATGTGTAATTTTACACTACTTTAATGTGCTGTTATAGAGTATTGACTAGAATGATAAGATTGTTCAACTGACGGATATGTTTGGTGGTGATATATGTAAACTTGAATAAAATGTTAGTTCGAACTGTGTTTACTGATCATCCTTTGTCTGGTGTTTTTTATTGTGGCAAAAGGCCTATTGTACAGAAAACCCACAGATTTAGTGGCGTAGCCAGAAATGTGAATTGGGGATTGCATTGTAGAAAAGATCAGATCTGTTGGCAACAATTACAGGCTAATTATTTTTCCGAAAATTAACTGGCCAAACTAGCACATTTAGTGCAGTTTAAATGCATGCTTGTGACTTGTCTGGAGGTTGGGGCCAGCCCCTGCCCCCTTGGCTACGCCACTGCACAGATTGAGGAGTTTTAAAAACCAAATTTTTTGCAGCTGTAGCCTGAGAATGAACTAGCATGTTGTTCAGCACCAGCACACCAGCAGTGCTTTAGGCCTAGGCCTAACTAAGCAGTGAATGGGTAGCCATTGACTGGTACTTGCTATGCCACTAACCGGTACTTCTGGAATTTTGACCATTTATGAATGATTAGTCAACATCGGCAAGGTACACAGCACCAGAGATACGTAATTTATTTGCAAAAAGTTTTGACTTAATGGCATATTAAAAGACTTGTATGAGAAAGGCATAACTATTTGTGATATTCAACGGTAAAAGTATTTGGTGGTCATAAACTGGTGAATTTACCCTAGCTATACCTGTGAATGCCGTCTACTAAATATCTGTGTTTCTTTGACATCAAAACGCCGCCGCCCCAAGCCGCCTGTTTATACCACATAATAAGTAAGTAACGTCTTAAACACAGTGCGCGTTCTATAGGTCTACACCGTAAGTAGTAGACTGATGGGCCTTTCAACACAACAGAGCCGGTTGACCTTAACTTATGTCTGTTATTTGACCTTGTACTGTCACCCCTTGCTCCACATAGTGCATTCGTCCACTGTAATTTGGTCTGGAATGAGTCGCTTTCACCTACAGACTAGTCTTTAATGTATGCGACCGCCATTGACTTGCATACCTGTCATGTCTCCGTCTGCATTATTCCTTAGTACAGTTAACCCTCAATAAATTAAACATTATAGGTAAGTGCTAATGGGACGAAGTGCGTTGATGCGTGACAAACGGCAAGATGTTTGCTGTACCCTATATAGACCATTCAAGACGACACTTAGAGCGTAGGCAGCCAGGCGGATTAAGACGTCGCACATTGTCTCAGCCGTTCATTTAATACTTTGACTCGCCGACTATATTGCTAAATGTAGTCGTTAATATAGGTCCTCTCGCAACGACAGCAGTGACGTCTTTAAATGCTTTATTGGCATTGTCAAGACCCCTGTGCCCGTAATAACGACGCCGTTGCCGCTGCTATATTCGTTTGTATCGTGTTTAAAGTGTTTCACTTCTAATGCGACTAAAATCAAAATTTGCCAATAGATCGATCGTTACTTAAGTACGGTCGGCTAAAAAGACAAAACAATAAGTTCGGTTACCGAAAATAAACGTTTTTGCCAATTTCTCCATTCTGTGCCTGATGTTAACAGAATTTTGCGACAGTGGCATCTCCCGAAAGTGCTCCTACGTACGTAACTAAGTTTCAAGTCAAAATATGGAAGCTGCAAGGTCAAAATTGCACGAAAAGCCACCAGTGGCATCTTGTGCAATGACGCTGCCAAAGCAAAGTTGACTGACAACAGCACTGCACGTTTTTCGTCGCATGCAATATTTTGTCGCACATACAGGCGCCCGCTTACAGAGAACTAGTAAGTACAGAGCATTGCGCTTACGTCAACGTGAAGCCAGACGGAATGACGTTCACATACGTCCGCGATGTCATTGATGTTGTCAAACGAACCCAACACAGTCGTACCAGCGGTAGCTACCACAAGGAATGGCTGGCAGCCGATAAATGGCGTCTTGTATTGTATCAGCTTGGTGACCTTGGCACAACGATGACATTGTAGTAGTAGTAGTTGTTGTTGTAGTATAGTCGTCGTCGTCGTTGTCGTAGTAGAGCGTATCGTCTTGTAGTGTATCAGTTTCTGCTCCAGATCAGTCGCCGACATCTTGCCACTGCAGCGCATCACAGATACAAAAAAGCAGCTTGACGAGCGCTCGACGAGCACTAGTTAAGCGCTTGTCCAGCGCTCGAGAGCTGACTTGATAAACTGGTATCTCGTAGTTTAAACAGTGTATTATTGCAAACATTCGTGAGAAGCAAAAGTATGAAAAAAGAAACCAATACAGTAACAAACCGCTGATCATTGCGTATCATAATGACGTTGTCGGCGCCAAGTTTGCAACAACAACAACAACAACGAAATAAGTTACTATTTCTATTACTTCGTAGTAGTGGTAGTCTACTACTACTACCACCATCACTACAAATGCAATTTTACCACTGCTACTGATGACGTTGTCGGTGCCGACGCCCAGTACTGCAGCAGCTCGTCTCACCGAGAAATGACTCTGTCACCATAGCAACGAGTACCTAATTACCACGACGACCAATACGTTACCATTGCAGCCGGCATAAACATCAACATGACTTAATTTTACGTTATTTTTACCACGACGTCGCCAAACGCGTGGACTTGATTATTATTATTATCATCATCAAAATCATGTATTGTGCGCCGTTTACAGTAAAGGCAAAAAACAGCGGTTGTCAGTGTTTTTCGTCGTCAAGTTCGTGAATGGAATGTTCTCGTAACTTACAATGTTTATTGTTTAGTTAAAATAATACACAAGGATGAAAGGATCTTTGCTGCTGTTCAATTTGAAATTAAACTGTTTGATTTTTTTTACTAGTCTAAACAGCTCACTGATTATATTTATACGGACATATAATGTAAACTATCGAAATGCACTGGACAGACTCCGTGTTTGTATGAACATTATCTTGTTTTGTTTAGTGTTGTAAATATGTTTTAATAAAAATTTATTTTAAAAAGGAAAGTGTTCGAACCTGACGTATTAGTGCCGTGACCAGGATTAAGTTTGTTTACATGGACGCTCTAATGCAAAGGGGTATAATTATGATATCGTTCGACATGGATGTTTGATTGTCAAAATATGTTTTCTACGCGACGATGCTGGAGAATTTCGTGTTCTGATCACGCTGAGATTTATATTTTGAATTATTTCTCGCATGCAAAGCTGACACCATCGACTCGACGGTTTGAACACGAACACGATGCGTTGCGATATCTGCGATCTTCCCAGTAGGCCTACAGGTTTACCTAGGCCTATTCTGTTTGGCGGCTGTGATTTTTTTGGCCTTAAGCCGTAAATTTGTAAACACGAGCATTCACAGAATTGCTCTGTTTGGTTGGTTCGGTCTGGTGCTGCCATAGGTCTATCTTGGGTTTTGAATGCTAAGTGTGACCGACAGTGGCAAGCCTGTATGGCATTTGTGCGGTTAGGTAAGAAAATGAAATACGGGTTAAGTGTGAGTATTGTTGATAAGCAGTGTGATACAAGGAAAGGTGAGAAACGGAGGCAGATGAAGATGATGACGTGCCCTGATGATGTGACAATGACGTTATGATGAGAAACGTGATGAGACAAGCGAGCAGATGCATGATGAATGATGAACAGAGTGTGATAGCGTGGTGAGGTGAGCGATAATGGGAGTGGTACCGAAAACTGAAAACAAGTAAGGAAATAAAATTTAAACTACACGTAACTAAAAACTATTTATTAAAATATACTGCACGTAACTATTAAACTTTAGACGTAAGAGAAAAGTCTGAAAATTTTTTTTCTGAAAACTTTTCTTTGTGATGCGAAAGCTATATAAACAAACTAATCTAGCCAAGAATATTTAAGCCGACTGTGCACACGTGCACACGTGACTGTGCACTGTGATCCCATATGGCAGGTGACACTTCGTAGTTCTGCGATGAATTTCTCATAACGAGCAGTACACAACATTTAACCTTTTTAACTTTCTAGATCAGTAACTGTTGGTCGAATGAATGACGTAATAGTTCTCACGTGTTCTGAGGTAAACATGACGAGACGTCTGGCCAGTGACGTCATGCCTTGTTGTTTACTGCCGGGCTCCGCCTTGTTGCGAGCTATGGCCACCGCGTATAGATTGGATATTGCGCCACCTGACCACAATTGTACCAGAACTTTCTAGTACACTAATAGTGACTGGCATCGAAGTCAACAGTGAAAATGTGATCTTGAAGGTGACGGAATATTGCCGAAGGTACGCGGAAAATATTTCCACAACTGAGCGAACGGTATAATATTCTTTCCAAATTACAATCAAATATGTCGGGGAAGTTTTTTTTGAGCCACAGTGCGTATATCTACGCAGTTTCGTGTGTTTCGTTGTTTTTTCTTGCCCATGTACGAAACTGAAGAAGGTTTTTGTGTCTTAAAGGTTTAGGTTGTATGTTAAAACTATTTTACCGCCAGCCTTTGCTCAAGAGTAGCCTACACATGAGAGGTAGTGTAGTAAAAACAGTAGATAAACATAAACATGGTGATCGGATCATTTACCAGGAGTGAAGATACCGTCGCCATCACCGTCAGTCCATCCTAGAATCAGTCTCATCTTGGTCAGTACGACATCTTCTATCAGGGTGAAAACTGGAGCTATCTCGAACGTGAACCTATAGCACACGCAGCTTCTTGTTGCAGTTCTTGACTCACGAATGGGTTCGATATAGGCCTACACAGTTTGCTAATCTAGTTCTATGTAATGCTTGGAGTGCAATTGCCACTCGTGGAATAAAGAGAACTTCCTTTGTAAAAGTTAAAAAAACCAGACCCCGAGAGGCTTAAACATGTACGGGGTGCTCATTTGAGTCATCTCCCAGACGATGGCCGTTGATGCCATAGGTGGGTAGACCAAGGAGTCCGTGACACATGGCCACCCTCATAGAAAAAAACCATGAGTAACTCATAGGAAACTCATGGAATCCCATGGAAGAAACGTGGACTCCATGGGAAAACCATGAAATTGGTTGACGCAAGTTACAAAGTCATCCATGGGTTTCTTATTTAAGTTCATGGAACTCCATGGAAATGACATAGACTCCACCAGTTTACCCATGAAATCCATGGAACTCATATGGACTCTGTGAAGTTGCCCATGAAATTCATGGAAATGATATAGACACCGTGAATTTTCCCACGAAATCTATGAACATTAACATGGACTTCGTGAGTTTTCCCAAGAAACCCGTGTAAGCTTACATGATATAGACTCCCTGTATTTGTACATAGACTTATCATTTTCATGGACATAGTGTTTTATAATTTATGGGCTTAATACACGGAGACAAAATCCGATGTCGTGCAAAGGCGCTACTGAATACTGTAATAATTATGTATTCTGTTTGGTCAGAATAACAGACTAAATAATGTACTTGCACACTAAAAATGCTGAAGCGACAGCATTTGAAGAAGCGTGCTGAACTTTGTTGGGCTCCTAAAGGGCTGCTGTAATACTGTCGTACAGTTTGTCATGCTGTACGTCATATATGAACTACGAAATGCTGTATTTAAGAAGGTTGGGTCCCATTTCGCCTAATCCCATTTCGCCTAACCCTAACCCTAACCCTAATTACCCTAACCCTAATCCTAACCCTGACTGTCATCTGTAACGAAATGAGATTAGGCGAAATGGGATTAGGCGAAATGAGACAACATCATCTAACATTCGGTAGATGAATTACGCTTTAAGTTGGCGCAAATTCTTCAGCAATCACAGGTTAGGCTATAGTGCATAAGTGTCATTTTTCGTTTATGGAGGAATAGTGTGCTGGTGAAAACATCTGAAAATTGGTTTTATTTATAGGCAGTTACGACAAAACTTCGTAAACTTTTAATTTTATTTATAGGTATGGTGTACATTGTGCATTTTTATCGTGAATCGTATCGTAATCGAATGCACAGGCCAGCCAATTAATAAGCGAAAAGTGTTCGTTCACTGAGTGAATGTTCACCGGCGGCGGCTGGCGGGCGGCTCCGTGGCGGCAAGGCTCAGCCAGTCAGTCAGAGTTCTCCTGCACTCGTGCCGGGCAGTGGAAAGCGGGGCGGCAAAATCAAACTGGTTAGAAACGGTCCGGTGGACACCTGCTGTGCTGACACTGGCCGACACTGGCGGCTGCTGCAGCTGGAGTCCTACCGACTGCCAGAGTCTTGTCAGTCGCTGCAGTCTGCCAGTGCCAGTCGGTCCACCACTCCACTGGGTCCGGTCCAGCAACAGACTTGAGATGCAGTGCTTGCACGAATGCATGTCCCAGCGGTGGACAAGTGGGTCACGGTGCGTATTTGTTAGTGTAGTAGTGTTTCAAATGTTGTCTGTGCTGAGAAGAACTTTTTGAGATTACTAGTTGAAACCAGCATTTCAGTTATGTCAATTTGTCAACTTTTAACTGACATTCTTTACTTGGAGAATTAAATGCGTTTAGTAACCAGTAACCACACAATAATAGTAGTGTTGTTTGTTGTTGTAGTGGCAGCAGTGTGACATGTCCCTAAAGACGTCGGCTGGACGAGTTTGGACGCTCTGCTGCTTCATCGATTCTACGTGGCTGTATTCAGTATTACAGTGACATTGTGTAATGTTGATTCGTTTGACTGTTGTGCAGGTCCCGTGTAGGACACATGCTTCGCTGGATGAATATATTGCATGTCGTATGATTGATTTTTTAAGTGTACACCAGTCATAATTTGTTATTTGTTTGCAGTGTTGCGCGGAAGAGAATGGACGAACTATTAGAACATTCAGCTATTTCATGTAAAAAGCACTTGAAACCCAAGGCAGGCCCCACAGACGTGCCATAGAAAATCCAAGAAATTTTCACTGCACTTATTACGTTACATCTAAAGAGTCATCATGTGTTTTCCATAGAATAGCATACCGCATACCGACAGAGAAAATTGTGGGTGCTAAAAATTTCTATTTTGCCAGGGCTATATAACGACCAACTCACGGCCAGCGTCCGTGCATCAGTGCCGTCGTGGCGGGGGGAGAAAATAAGTGGAGAGAGTAGTTCCCCCTGAATTTGGGGCTGTCGAATAATTCTCTTCTTGTCGGAAAAGTTTTGTCTAAAAATGCAAAATTTGGGACTGAAACATTCTTTTTGGCACGTTAATTAGGAACAAAGTTAAAATTTTCAGCACTCATATTTTTTGTCTGTGTGCTATTCCATGAAAAACGCGTGATAACTCTCTAGGTGTTCCATAGTCCGCTCCTACATGTAAGCCCGTCGTCAGCTTCACGTCACGCAACATTCGCGCGGTCGATGCTGTGAGTTTCGAGGCAGATCTCCGTTCGTCTGTGCTGTTCAAACAACTAGTCGACAAGCTTAACGCGTACGTCGACCAGCTCAATGACACGTTGACACAATTGCTGAATAAAGTTGCTCCAGTTCGGAGTCGACGTCGTCGTCCACAGAAGCCGATTAGCAAGTGGCTGTCGATTGAAGCCGTCGCCGCGAAGCGCTCTCGCCGCCGTCTGGAACGCCGGTGGCTCACAACTGGCACTGAGGCTGATCGGTCTGAGTACCACCAAGCGTGTCGCAAGGCAAATCAGCTGATCAATGAGTCGAGGTCCGCCTACTATTATACCGTCAACGCCGCTGGCAATTACTCAACGATCTGCTGCACAGTCATGATACTGACAAAACACGAACTGAAGACGAAAATCGTCATCTGTGCACTGCTTTTTTTCAATTTTTTATAGACAAGATCACCAAGCTTAGGAAGAGTGTTAGCGATACATTGCGCTCATTACCTGCGTCACTGCCCTCTCATGAGTCCCTTCCCTCTCACTTTGGTCCGGTTTTCGACATTCTTTCACCTGTCACAGCAGACGAAGTCTGTAAGCTACTCAGTTCATCTCTTCCTAAGTCGTCCGTTATGGACATCATACCTACCTCCCTCATCTTACGCTGTTAATCTGTCTTTTTTGAAATCATCGCGCATTTGGCCAATCTATCCTTCTCTGAAGGCAGATTCCCTGATAAATTCAAACAAGCTTTTGTCACACCATTGCTTAAGGGTCGTTCTCTTGATAAGTCCATTCCATCCAACTACAGACCAATTTCTAATCTTAACTTTATTTCAAAAGTTTTAGAACGCCTATTTTTGACTCGTTTTCAACCTCACATATTGGACTCGCCTAATTTCAACAGCTACCAGTCTGCATACAGACCTGGCTGTTCCACCGAGTCTGCCCTACAGCTTCTCCTTGATCGTATTTACTCCACGTTTGATGAAGGGAGACTGATGTTACTTGTTTCTTTGGATCTCAGCGTGGTCTCACATGGTCGAGCATGCCACCCTACTAAAACGACTTTCTTGCAGTTTTGGTGTTTCAGGCGTTGTTTATTCTTGGAACAGATCTTACCTAGATGGCAGGACACAATCTGTTCGTATGGGCTCGTAATCGTCAGCTGTGACTTCATGCTCTGTCGGTGTACCCCAAGGATCCGTCCTGGGGCCACTGCTGTTTTCTGCATATACGTCTCCTCTGTCAACCATCGCCAAATCTCACCAGGTCTTTCAGCAGCAATATGCAGACGATACGCAGCTCTATGTCACTTTGTCGCCTATCAATTATTCCAATGAGCTCATCACACTTCAGTCGTGTCTGAGCTCACGACATCTCTGGTTCTGTGAAAAAGGCATAGCACTCAACCCATCCAAATCGGATGCTATACTTTTTGGCACCGCTCAGCGTCTAAAATCCATGTCTTCTCTTACTTCTGTCAAAATAGCGGATTCTGTGATACAGTTTTCTGACACAATCAAGATTCTCGGGATTACACTTGATTCTATTCTCACCTTGGGACCTCACATTAAGGCAATATCCAAGTCCTGCTTTTACCATATACGTTCTTTTAGACAAATTCGTCCATCGATGGATCGTTCTATGGCCATAGCTGTTGCTTCTGCTTTGGCATCGGCAAGGCTTGATTATGCGAATTCGATCCTTTTTGGGTGTCCACAGAAGCACATATCTCGCCTTCAGCGAGTACAGAACGCGCTTGCCAGAGTCGTAATGCAGCAGGCCTATCGTTTTTCTTTATCGACTGAACTTCTCAAACAACTCCACTGGTTACCCATTGAATGGCGAATAAGATTTAAACTCGCCACCTCAACTTATAAGACACTGCACACTGGTCATCCACCTTAACTTACTTATCTTCTGCAGTATCATAAATCCTCAATGTCCACGCGCTCTTCTACCAGTCAGTTACTTGCAATTCCACGGCATAACTTATCTTTTGGTTCTCGTTCTTTTCATGTCTCTGCACCGAAAATTTGGAACTCCTTAACTCCTCAAATTCGTCAGTGTCAAACCTTGGCTACCTTCAGACGTCACTTAAAGACCTACTGCTTTCAGTCAGCCTTTTCTGCCACCTAGCGTCCATCATCCTGTGCGCCCTGATTCTTTCTGAGACTTTGGCGCTGTATAAATCATTTACTTACTTACTTGCTTAGTAAATGCAGTAAAGGTTTCATAAAAAGTTTCACGGATTTTTATGGAACATTATTTGGGGCCTTTCTTGGTTTTTAAGTGCCTTTCCATGAAATAACTGAATGTTCTAGTATTATTAGTTTTGTTCTCTAATTTCATGGAAAATTCACTGTCAAAGTTCATGAGTTTTACAGGAGTTTTTGCCCATACGAATTTTCCATGGTGATTCCATGGAATGAGTTTTCCATGGAGATTGGAGAACCCATGGAACATTTCATGAGTTTTCCATGAGTTTTTGCCCATATGAATTCCCCATGTTAATTCCATGGAATGATGATACCACGAGTTTCCCATGGAAAAGCCATAAAAAATTCATATGGGCAAAACCCATGGAATACTCATTGATTTTTTAATAGGATTTTCACGAGATTTTTCTACGAGGGCAGTGCGACGCCAGACCTACATTTACCTTCCCAGCTGCAAAGCGTCATCGCCTTTTGGCAGATACCGAATTATACTGCTTGGTGAACAGAGGCACGTGTGTGTGTGTGTGAACAACTTGCCCAAGCAAACGGTAGTCGATCGAACCAACAACCTTGTGATCTCTAGTTCAACACGGTACCTTACACTACCATTACCAAGCCACACAACTTTTTTTGTTTGAGTATTCTTAACTACATAGACAAACAGTAGCCTACTATACTTAAATTAAGCCAGCAAAACAATTAATCAATGGATGACTGGAGTGCTGACATGTTAGTGTTAGCTGTAGCGGTCAGCCATTCTCCGGCCAAGCAGACAATGTCCAGACCCGTTGACAACTGGTTGAAGAAGCGTGGATGACCTGTGAACATACATTCAGTGTGCAGTACAAAATCACTCAAGAGTGTCGATTTTTTGCATGTGACTTTGTACTGTACGCATCGATTTATGGTCATGCTCATTGTTCAGTAGGCCTATGGATTGTATGACGGTTGGTAGCCTATCACGGCGAAGGCGGCGGGGCGATGTTTCTGTTAGCTGAATCTGGTGATGTAAAATAGTTCAATTTTGTCATAAATTGACTTACAATATAGTTTTAGAAACACCCTCGATTTATTGGGCTGTCTACTATGTATTCTTAATATTACACCTGTATCAAACCATACAGATGCAGTTGTCGTGTAAGGCCTACACGAGTAAACGCCGTGTATACCGGCCAAAGCTATAACCCCCGACCCACGCGCGAAACTGATACCAATCGTCATGAGTCATGACCCAGGGAGCAACAGCGTGCTACTAATCGTTGCTGTTCGGCCAAACAAAGGCTCCACAGAAAGGAACCCCCACACGGGACGGACAGCACGACACTTTCCGGTCAGTGGGGCCTCTTTGTGACGTGTCGCGACATTTGAAAAGTTTATGTCACTTTTGGCTCGGGGAAAGTTTAACACGGTATTGCCAAATTCGTTGGCCTACGCGCTTTGCTTTGTCCAGTTTTTGGCCGACCGTCTGCAGTTCAGCTGTGACAAAATTTATGTGAGGAGTTCCGACATTTTCACCGCACAATCGCGTTTTAGTCCGACTTTGGTACACATTGGTGTGAATTCACTGTAGAATTTTCAGTTGTTGATTTTTATACAGTAGATCTATTTTTTACAACAAATCCGCAGCAGTGGAAGTAGGCTAAAGGCGCGTACAGAGCGACGTACATGTAACTGAACTGAACTGCACTGAACTGACAGTTTGACACGACTTAGTTTTTGATGAACTGACCCATGGGCTCGCGGCCCATTGGCAGTGGCGTATTTAAGGAGGGGGAACGGTGCGATGCCCCCCCCCCTTTGGCCCGACCATGAAAATTTTTTACAGGAGACTTTATATGAAAAGGTGCGTTTTGCCGTTTTCCAGCAAGAATTGCAATATTCAACAATGTTTGATGGTCTTTTTTTTAAACCGATACAATATGCGATTAAAATCGCCATGTGAGATTGCATCTGATATGACGCTGGCGTCGCCGAACGTTTTTGAAAACCAGCTGCAAGCCACATATGCCTATAATATTTCGCAGCGGCCGGGTTTAGTGTCCATGGGTGAGTGACACGGCACGATATATGAAACCAACAACAAGGCAGTCGGCGGCTGGCTGGCGCACGCCATGGGCGGTGGTTAATAAATATTTTAAAATGTCAGAATTGCATGTCACGCGACTATGACAGCGCTCTTAGGATGCGTTCCTTTGCGCTGGCGACTATGACACGCCCTATTCTCAAATAACACAAGCTGCAGCGGCATCGCAGCGTGCCAGAGATCATATGTGCGACGTTATCAGAACTCATCAGTATGAGAATCCCAGGAACCAAGCTCCGTATGCCAGTGTTATAATATTATAATGTAGTTAAGCGACGAAGTGCCCGATTTCACTGGAGGAATAGACAGTTTCCCAATAGCAAAGCCATATGGGACCTGTCACGGCCTATTGCTGTGACGTGCAAGGTCGTACTTGTTTTAGGGGTTATCTACAAGGCCTACCAAATTCGAACACACAACTGGCAGTGAAAGATTACATTTTAATAAACATAAAAACTAAGCAAATAGACAGACAAAGCGCAAAAAACTAACACAGCTACAAACAGAGTTCTTACGATCACAACGGCCTGGATCAGCAACAGGTCGTGCTAAGCACCCAAACAGCTAGCGCTAACAATTAACAGTACAAGTTTAACAGAGTCTAACGACTGTCAGAACAGTGATAGATTGTGAGCTAACGATAGCTAGAAAGTTCGCAAAGAAATTCCGGTTATATCAGAACACTAGCCGCAGACTCTCAAAGTCTGTTTAAGCATTCACGCTATGTCAAAACAAACAAGATGCACGCGCCAATGACAGAAATGTCACAGTTACGCCGTAGTTCTAAGACTCGGCTACATTAACCTGAAACGAAAGAAAGCACACTATAAGGTGTACAAAACAATACGGAAAACAACTCACGGCACCGGAAGCCGTGAAGTGGTCGACAGTTTCCCGCGACGACGGCAGCAGGAAAAAGTTCCCGACGACGGCAGCTCGCCGAAACGATAGCAACCAGGTCAGCAGCAGCGACACGGCAGCGTCGGTTCACCCGACGGTCGGCGGCTTCCCCGATGACGAAACAGTACCTCAAAAGTTCAGAGCGTCAAAGTTCTTCGTAACAACGACGCGGCTGAGGCAACGGCGTCGTACAAACAGCAACGGCAGGACAGCAGCGGTCCCCGAGTCGATTCAGACGATTTCCTATCGTCCCGGACCAGTTGCCTAACAACGGACCACAAAATAATAACCCACACTGTCGACAAGCAGTTTAGCATACTGTTACAGAGTGAAAACTGCATCGCAAGATACCTCAAACCGACAAACTATCGGCTAACCCCATATATCACATACGGACAGATTCACACTACACTTAATTCTACACAATAGCTCACTTATAACCAACTGAGCAGCTATCTAAGCAACTGGCTAACGACAGTCAATAATCGACAAACTCTGTAAACATCTAGCGTCAGAAAATGCTCAAAAACTCAACTTACCGCTATCAGCGGCAACGCAGTTTCGCAACGAATCTAGCCAGCGCACACAGCTCTCTGGCTATCTACCGCTTATCCCAGAGTCACTGGCGATTAAGCGTCTAACCCAGCGCCGGACACACAGTTCCACGGCGAACTGGAAATGCAGCCAAACACGTGGCTATTCTCACGCTATATCAAACAGCAGTCTTCACTCTATCGAGTTACACTCACGACTGAACGGCGAGCGCAAAAGACTCGACCGTCTCGTCACCTGGTCAACTTAATTTCCCGCGTAAAACACAGATGAGACGGGCATAAGTTTATCGCGTGTCACGTCCACCAAACCGTGGTCACACGCCTATACAAGCACGCAAAAAAGACGTGTATGAAAACGATCTCCTACAGGAGGATACAAAACTACAGAAAACACCTCAAAATACACAAATTGACAAACCGCGTTAAGTAAACTCACTCAAATAACGCGTACATATTATTTATCGGCTACAAAGCAGTAAGCGGTGAAAATCAACCGTGACAGGACCCATATGGATATCATACATATGGGACAGACATATGGATTCCATATGGAACCCATATGGGAGTCCCATATGGCATTTGCCATGTAAAATCCAGTTGACACATCTAGGCCCGTCGAGAGGGTGGGGTAGGAGGGTAAGCTACCCCGGGCCCCGCGACGTTTGGGGGCCCCGCAGTCGGCCAGAAATGTAAAGTACACCAGAATGTACCATTATTAAAAGAAAAATTCAAAAATTTTCTTCCCAGAGGGGCCTCGTGAAAATGTTTGCGGGGCGCAAGAATGTTTCCCCGGGCCCCACTGTGGCTCTCGACGGCCCTGGACACATCTTTAATGAACACGTTTATTCGTCATAAAGACAGGAACAGACAGCAAGAAAAGACAGATATGTACAGACAAAAAACACCCCCTATATCTAATAAAATCGTCCATCATAAAAACAGCCTACAATTTAACATAACACTCAAAATAATCAGTTACAAGTTTCATGGCAGATGACTTGTTAATAAAAACCGTGCAACACATACTATTGCAACAATATGACAGAAACGACATAAAAACATTGTGCAAAATACAATTTCTTGACATATGCAGACGACGATAAAAATTAATTTTTCGCATCATAATTAAATGTGTAATATTAAGACGATTTATATGAAATAAAACACTCTTAACAGATTCCCATTTGTTATAATTAAAAATCCTACGAATTACATTATTCCAACAAACATTCAGTTCATCAAGTTGTTTGCTATTTAGAGAAAGAGGTGGCATGGCATACATTAATACAGGCAGATCGTACGGTTCTTGTAATGACAATAAGGTTAACTCATCAACATCAGCACAGTGCATAAAAATACTACATTACATGCAGCATAAAATGCCCGTTTAACAGGCATAATGTCAAATTTTAATGAACTTCCACCAAGCAAATAAACACCTAAATACTTGATCGAAGAACTCCAACACAGAGTCGTACCACCAAGCACCATCACAAGCAATGAAAACTTGGATGTTTTACCAAAAGCTATACAATGCGATTTACATGCATTAAACTGCAAGGACAAAACACTTGCTGCCTCAAAACATTTGTCAAGCATACGTTGCAGTCCAACTATAAAAGGGCTTAAAAGGATTATGTCATCGGCATACAATAAACAGCCAACAAATTCTGAGTGGAAACCTGCACCAAAATTATCTGGTACTGAGCCATGTAGCAAAATAGCCTTGAACAATATATTTAAGTGTACAACAAGATATGGGTGTGCGTACAACAAATGCTCAGCAGATAGATCGTCACAAGCTTTACCCTTCTTCATATCACGGATGCATTTGTCTATCAGTTCTACTGAAACACCATCAATACAACCACCAATTCTCTTATCATCGACCTGCTTACATTTATCACGCACACACTGATATCTGTCCTTCACTGTACAATCTACATGTGAGTTGTAATAAACTTTAGCAAAATGATCAGCAAACGCATTAGCAATTCCATCATCAGACGTACATCCATTTATATTCACATGATTATTGACATTCTTCCTAAACTTAGCATTCCAGCATTTCCAGAACTCTGGAATATTTTTATGCACAAAGTGATCATACATCTCATCCGTTAACTTTTTTTCATAGCTATTATAAGCAGTCCTGATAGCATGTTTATATTTGCCGTTACATGTAAGTCTGATATTATTCAATACACTCGATGATGGCCTGCCAGCACTAAGCCAAAGATTATGCCAGAATATAGTCACCTTTTAATCGGTCTAGCTCTTCATTCCAGAAAGGCTTGAGCATTAGGCCTAAGTTAACTATAAGCCTAGTTTAGCAATAGGCCTAAGTTCAAACTCCCATAAGACAGCCTCACATTTACCTTGGACTAAATCTATTTGCCATGGTTTACAACAGGTTTAAGGTTTTGGCGATGAAATCATTTCGCAACAGAATACCAGTAGAATACCGTTTACAGTATTATTTTAATGGTTTACAAAAAGTTTATCATGCTATACTTTCAAATTGGTTTTCCATAGAGCAAGATAACCTATTATCGACAGATTACCTCCAGAATACCAATATCCGAACCGTTTTTATGACAGTGTACAGTCAGTCAATAAACAGTGGATCGTCGCTAAGCCACAACTAAATGCTTCGACTGCATTGATCTGCATTGATTCCCTGGGCGCACTGGCTACAATAACCCGACAGCTGAGCTGTAAACTAGTGACGTCACACAGACGATCACTGCGAATAGACAATGCCACAAGGCTGCTATGTATGTAAATAAGTCAAGTAGCCTCTCTACGTATGAAAATTTTATACTGCGCATCAAAAGCCAGCTTAGGCTAATCTTATTTTAAACCATAATGAACCATTAAAATGCTCAGACAAGCATAGTTTTGATGTTTCAGTGAATATGTTTTGCATATACCAAAAAGTCATTGCACAGAGCACATTACAGACGACTACTAAGAGGCCAAGGCGTCAAGGCCAAGATCAAGGCCACGATCTTTTGTCTTCGAGCTGTTCTTGAGGTCAAGGCCAGTCCTCAAAAACATCATTTTTAAAGTACTTCTATGGCTAATTGTCTCTCTAATTTTTTCCTGTCTGTCGTTCTTACTGTTCATTTTGTTGTTTATTTCCTAAAGTGGCTGCAGTCTCATACAGGCTATTACGCTGCTATACATGTATTAGGAGTATATATATATATATGTATATATATATTTATGTCCTGCGTAATTTTTCAGACCATTACCCAATAATAGCGACATGTAGGGTACTTATTTCAGCCTGCAGTCATGTGGTTTCTGATGCCAGTGCTATTAGCGATGTTACTGTCTTTCGTTGGGATCACGCTGATTTGTCTTCATATTATGAGTATACCGGTGCATGGCTACAGCCTGTGCTGGCCAGACTCAATTATTTTTCTGATGAGGTAGATAGGCCTAACAGCCAAACTAGTTGTGTAAACGATTTTGTCAATGATGTTTATGTTAAGATTGTAAATGTCTTGCTTAACGCTGCTAATTTCTACGTCCCACGACGTAAAAAGAATTATTACAAATTCTGGTGGGATGAAGAAATGAAGCTCCTAAAGGAAGAGTCCATTGAGTCCAACAAGTTGTGGAGAGACGCGGGTAAACCCAGAAAAGGGCCGATTTTTGATAGACGTCAGAAATGCAGATCGCGCTATCGCAAGCGTCTGCGAGACCATTCTAATGATAATCTAATGGTTTATACCAATGCGTTACACGAAAGTTTGTTACAAAAAAATGGCCCAACGTTTTGGAAGTGTTGGCGCTCCAAATTTGAAAATAGAAACAGCAGTGTGCAAGTGGATGGATGTGTTGATCACACTGTCGTAGCCGGTAAGTTTGCTGACCACTTTAGCCGGACGTACACGAGCAATAGCGCCAGTCGTGCTGAGGAGCTAAAGCAGGAATACGCTGCAATGAGGGCAACCTACCACGGCTTCCCGTTGACCACTTCATTTGACGTTGAAATAGTCAGTCATATTATATCCAGTCTAAAACTTGGCAAGGCTCCTGACCTCGAGAGTCTAACTGCAGAACATCTTAGATACTCACACCCTATTCTGTCATGCGTCTTAACTAAGCTTTTCAATTTGATACTGCGTTTTGGAAAATTTCCGCTAGCATTTGGCTATAGCTACACAGTCCCTGTGTGTAAACTCCAAGACTCTCGAACAAAAGCGGTAACTACTGATGACTTCAGGGGCATTGCAATTAGCCCAATTATTTCCAAAACATTTGAACATTGTGTCCTTAAGAAGTTCGGCGACTATTTCCGAACTCATGACAACCAGTTTGCGTTTAAAAAAGGTCGTGGCTGCAGCCATGCCATATACGCAGCACGTAATGC
>Ga0209367_1002555_pt1 | contig 24131 bp, 10 predicted proteins | sample WorMetLIZISLAND2_FD_187412 | JGI IMG/M metagenome (GOLD analysis project Ga0209367, IMG submission 187412) | Marine gutless worms symbiont microbial communities from Max Planck institute for Marine Microbiology, Germany - Olavius geniculatus... ... | reverse complement strand
GTAATTTTTGCTGTTTTCGATGTGCAAGTCCTTAAATGTTGCCGTTAACAAGTGTATAAACTGATGTTTTGTACATTTATAAAAAGTAAAAACATCTGCAGTAAGACATAAGTCCGCTCAAAAAAAACTGTCGTTTCCGGGTGGACTAACTGGCACAAATATGGTCTACTAATTTGTTTTAATGGGTTTAAAAGTGCTTCTTGAAGTACTTGATGCAATTTTAATAAACGTTTTTAAATGAAAAACGTTCAGGAAACATAAAACGTTAAAAACGTAAAAAACAAGGCAGAAATAAAAAAATATATAATAAAACGTTTATTATATGTACATCTCATCTATGCCTTCAAGGTCAACTCAGTCTTCCATCCATTCGGAATATGTAAATCAAGCACCGCCCTGTCTGGCTAGGGTTATGACGGGGCGCATTTACTAGTGTAGGGTGACTGTGATCCCGTATGACAGGTGAGGCTCCGTAGCTCTGCAATAGATGAAGAGATAGGCTATAACATATCTAACCTGTTCCAGCTGCTGAGCTGGTTGTCGGTCAGCTGACTGTAGTTGAGAGCGTAGTACGAGCACGACGACTGCACATCAATGACGTCATCGGTGGCGTCATCATCGCCTGCTGCTGGTACTGAGACGTAACGCTGTGGAGCGTGAGAGAGATTGGACAAACGAGTAACGAGGCACCAGTGACGCATTGACGCGCCTGATCACATCAGATGCAATATCTTATTATAATTTGTTACGTTCATCAACATACAGCTTTTATATCAAACGTTTCGGCAATCGCTGTTGCCTTCGTCGGAACGACTGTCCGCCAGGTGTCGCTACGGTCTAAGTTGTCACGGATATGACGAAGCTGGTAAACCCCCTCGTCTTAGTTTATCCACTTGTATTGTTCTTTCCTGGTGTATATCGCATCCCTGATCTGCCCTTCGTATCATTCTGGTTTTTTCTGTCGATCATTTTGTCTTTCCAACTTGGAGGTTGTTGATACTACTCTGGTCTGGATACTCACAACCTATGACAACAGTAAATTACGCGTCTGCTAATGGCAGTATAAAACTACAACGGACACAAAAAAATCAAAATTAAAACATTTTAAAGGTAAAACTATAACGCTAAGCCTAACTGAGATGCAAGTCACTCTAATAATTTAATTTGGTTTTAACAAACTGAATCTGCGCGACAGCTAACTGATAGCGCATCCTATAGGCCAGAGGTCTCAAACTCATTTGGGGGTGCGGGCCACACTACAAGATATCACTCAGTCGGTGGGCCGCATTGTTTTTAGAGATGACAAAATGCAGTAAATGCCGTAATTAATAGGCCCCTACAAATGACAGAAGTTATTTTTACAGTATACACTGTAGTTTAGAACTTCAGATTTTTTCCCGTCTCCGACTAACTCTTACCCCTGATTTGGCAGAAACCAGAGAGTCGACGTTAGTCTTAAAATCACGGGTGTTAGCCAACTGCAATGTTGCATTCAGACGTTTAGTAGTGAGTCTTGATCACAAAGCGGATTTGTTGATCTCCATTGATGAGAAGAACTGTTCACAAACGTACGTGCAGCCAAACGTCGCCATTAGGCTATTTCGGAGGCTGCAGAAACTAATTTTGGATACTTTTTTTTCTGAAAAAAAAATTGTAGAAATCAGGAACACATATGTCCGTGTACTTCTGCTTCTGCTTGTCACACTTCAAATCCAATACCTCCATCTGGAATTCTTCGGAAACGCTTTCTGCGTCAACATCAAATGAAGTGGCAAAGAGTGCAAACTGTGGTTTAAAATTATTGAACTTTTTGAAACATTGGTCGAACTCTGCAAGAAATCCAGAAATGACATCTGCATAATCTTTTAGCCGCCGTGGCTTAAATTTACTTAGGCCTACCACCTGGAGAGATGAGAAATGGTCCAAGTTGCCAGCGCCAGCGGTTGCTGCCAGCATCAGCATGCGGCTCCAATAAAGAGAACGCAAATGAGAAAAATAGTAGTTTCGCTGGCTTACTGAAAAAATGCTTTAAAAAGAATAAAATGATTTATTTTTATTCTAAATTTTTAGAATTTCAGATAATGTGTCGCGGGCCGCAAATGACGCCTTCGCGGGCCGCATGCGGCCCTCGGGCCGCGAGTTTGAGACCCCTGCTATAGGCCTATCCTAGAATTAAGAACCGATTTTTACGCGCGACAGCGTCTAGTGATACTATCATTTTTGTCTGTCTGTCTGTCACAACCCGGTAGGCCTAACGATTCAAGCCCAGGTGAGATAGAAACGCGGGTGTATATCGCATGATAACTTAATGTTTTTTAGTTTTTGTGACAAAATCTGTGCCGCTGGATGAAGGAATTCTTTTCGAACTAAAGCGTCAAAGCGGGGTAATAGGCCTATCGTTATTTGACCGCCATTATATCGTCCAGCGTGTAAACGGTTGCATATAAACACAGACTTGCTGCTTAGCATAGCAAGCAGTGCTGACGATCTTTTGGCGGGTAGCAACATCGATGACCCTGAATGACCTTAAAATACAAAAGTAGCGAGTTATTACGCGAGAAAGCAGCTACTGCTTTCAGCGCGTCTTAGGCATCCCGATTCTATCTGTCTGTCTGTCTGTCACACGGGTAGATCAGTCAAAAACGGCGCAAGCTAGGATCACCAAATCTTCACCGTCGGCTGCCAGGAAGACTCTAGTTTCAGGAACCGTGAAGCTTTTCTATAAATTCGAAGGAGGTCACCCCGAACAAAAGCGCTAAATGAGAGGGGGTGGGCAAAATTTGCGATTTTTGGCCAATAGGTCGCTGTATCTCAGTAACGGTGCGAGATAGGGCCTAGGTTACTATTAATCATTATATATATAAAAAAAACTGCAAACAACTTATTTAATGTTGTATAACCGATGATGCAAAACAGCAAAAATCAAAAAGTATAAGCATGAAGTAATGTATTAGCTTACACATTTAATCTGTTCTCAGTAGCCAGATAAAAATGTCTAAGCTAATGCATAATGTTCGTGCTTATACTTTTTAATTTTTGCTGTTTTACATCATCGCTTATACAACATTAAATAAATTGTTTGCAGTTTTTATACATAATATTTGCGGTTTTATTAAAATTTGGAAAGTCACTATAGCCTGTTAACCGAATTCAAAATGGCGGCCGCCGCCATCTTGAATTTATTATCATCGCCAATTTTGGTCACGTGGTCTATTTCCAGTAGTGACTGGCTACGTTTCTGCAAAATTGCATTAATCTACCTCAATCGGCCGCTGAGTTATTACTTTCTGTGCAAAAATCCAAGATGGCGGCGGCCGCCATCTTGGATTTCATTATTGTTCAACGTTATGGTAAATCCGTAGGTCGGACCATAAAATTAGTTTACATGCCAAATATCGCGCAAATATATGCAACATCAACCGAGTTATAGGCGATAAACAAAATTCAAAATGGCGGCCGTCGCCATCTTGAATTTATTGCCAATTTTGGTTACATTCCTATTTCCTGCAATGGCTGGCTACACTCCTGCAAACTTACATTAATCTAACTCAAACGGCAGCTGAGTTATTAGTGTTTGTGCAAAAATCAAAGATGGCGGCCTCCGCCATCTTGGATTTTATTTCTGTTTAATATTATAGTCAATTCGTATGTAGAACCAAAAACTAAGTCCACATGCCAAATTTCGTGCAAATACGTGCAATAACAAGCGAGCTATGGGCGATAAACTGAATTTAAGATGGCGGCCGCCGCCATCTTGATTTTATTGCTATTGCCAATTCTGGTCACGTGATTTATTTTCTGTAGTAGCTGGCTACACTCTTGCAAAATTTCTTCAATCTATTTTAAACGGCAGGTGAGTTATTAGTGTTTATGCAAAAATCCAAGATGGCGACGGCCGCCATCTTGGATTGTATTTTTGTTTAATATTATAGTCAGTTCGTACGTAGAACCATAAATTCAGTCCACCTGCCAAATTTCGTGCAAATATACGCAATAACAAGCGAGCTATGGGCGATTAACTGAATTCAAGATGGCGGCCGCCGCCATTTTGAATTATTATTTTGTAACGCCGGATCACCCACGAAGCCCGTTTGCGGTCCTAAACTTGCCTTTCAAATTTTGCATTGATCGAGTTTATACTTTTCGAGATATCGCGATTTGAAAATTTCGCAAATTTGGCTTAAAATGCCTATTCAGGCCCCCAAAGATCATGTTTTGGAGAGTTTTGACCCCTACACTTCTTTTTATTATCGAGACCCCCAAAAGGCACTATCTTGCGCAGAAACACACGTTTTGAGCCCTAATTGGTCGTGATCGGTCCTTCGGTGTGATCTGGACGCGACGCGAAGAGTAGGAAAAAGAAAAACGAAAAGTAAGCCAAAATTCGCCATTTTCGAAGACCCCCTCCCGTCGTTCCATATCAACCAAATTTTGCACGCCGGGTCGTATCCCGGATATTGTTTTTGGTTTTGAGTTTCAAAAAGATCGGTTGAAAAATGTGGGAGCAGTGAGGGTCGAATTTTTGGCTATCCCATTGACTTGGCACATGGCTTATACATCAGCTTGTTGCTATCGCACAAACCGTGACTAATAGACTGGCTTTCGATTGGCGCCGAATTCAATGACCTTAAATGACCTTAAACGCCAAATAGGGGGTTTTATGGATTTTTGGCGATTTTGGGCTGCGACACAAGTTTATATCATTCACAAGGTGGCGCCACGGAATAGTGATGAGATCCAGATAAAGAATTTGGTATTTGTATATTAACTTAACGCGAACACCCCAATTTTCGGCTAAACTACTGAACCGGAACTGCTATAGGCTTTCGCGCGTCTCGTGAGCATTAGCTCAAATTTCTTGTAGGCCTAGTACATTTTTTCGCGATTTCAGCATATTTCAATAGTGAATTGCGCCAGAATTACTTTTAATCGATGCTGTCGCACGTCTCATGAACATAGCTCAGATTTCTTGTTTAAGGCCGGTTCACACTAGCCGTGTTCACGGTTGCGTTTTTTCCACCTGTGTCCACGGCCCGTGAACACGGGTAGTGTGAACAGCGCACCCGTGTTCACGGCCCGTGTAGGCGATATATCAACCAATCAGAAAATACCTTTTATATTTGTCAGCATTGCGAATAACGTAAACACGACGTCATTGTCGTTGACATTATTAAATTATTTTCTTTTTGTGAATTTCGTATTATTATAAATAGGCTTTATTGTAGAAAATCTACTGACACGTCTGTCTCTGTGAAAGACAGCTGTTTTAGTCGTCTTTAATAGACAATCTTTGCACCGGTGTATTGCTCGTCTTTATAGCCAATAACAATGTTTTCTTTAGTTTCATGTATAACGCAATGAATAAAAACGTAACGAAAAACAATATTTTTATATTAAATGTGTCTATTTTGTTGGCAAAATTGCGCTGCAATGACACGGCTCATCATGCACAGGGTCCGTGGACACGGTCCGTGTTCACGGGGCACAAAACCAACAACCGTGCACACGGGCCGTGAACACGGCTAGTGTGAACCGGCCTTTACCTAGAAAGACGAGTGTGATGACGTCAATATCAAGCAGACAACACAAAGTCGTAGTGATGAGGACACAGCGCTGAAACACGCCGAAACGACCGACGATAGAAACCACTTCTTCATACGTATATGACATACCAATGCCAATAGAACTTTGCCCAACAGTGTAGCCTGTGTAGACCCAATTAAGTCACTAGTTTGATCTGTATTCAACAGCTTCAAATCACGCCGCGCATCACGAACAACTGGCGCTGAATTTTTTTAGCGGTTTCAGCGAACCCACACTGCGCAAGGGGTTGCGTCGTAGGCCACGCGTGTGTGAAATAGCCTACCTGCGCAAATAAATAGGTAGGCCCTATCTCGCCTTTAGTAGCAACGACTACAAATAGAACGCGCCGGCTCGGCGTAACACCGCCCATCAGTTGGCGCGCCAGCAGAGCTGTAAAGCGGCGCCTTTTAGTGGCCTGGACAAAAAAGTAACTGGTGTGACAATTTTCATCCAAAAATGTTAAAATTCGAAGTTAACAAATCACGAAATCGCCATAGATCTGGCATATTGCTTTACTTACGAATGTCGAATCATGCGCAAAGCGACTCAGACACCGACATAACCGTATTCACTGTCAACGCCTGAGACGCTCGGCAACTGTACCTGACGGACGGTCGCACATCATGTCGGCACTCGACACCACACGCGGTTTTTGTTACACTGACGTCTGTCAGAGGAACCCGCGGCTACGAGTGACGCCCGTTGAAAAGTCTATGAGATACGCGTATGAGGCCAATTGGCCTGGTGACATGTACCAAGGGCCCACAGTAACTGCTCCTATAGCAGTTGCAGGGTTTTGCAGTGATGTATGTGTTATGAACGGGCCTATCGTTGATGTAAGCGGGTGGCCTGGTAACCTACACAAGCTCTATAGGCCGGAGTCCTCTCTCTCTCTCAGTCTGTATAGACAGAGATTCTCGTAGTACGCATTCGTTGATCGCACACGGCAGTCCGAATATCAGAGTTCTCGTACCGACGAGTTTTAGCAAGACTTCTGACCGTCTCGGTTAGTTGCTACTTCTGTTATTAATAAGTATATTACCGGAGTACACATAGAAGGTCAAGACAATAAACGTACCGTAGTACAAAACAATACCACATCTCGAGTCCAAAGTTAAGTTGCGGTAATTGCACAAACGCAACGTGAGCTCAGTATTGACCGTCTGTTGCGTAAAAGTCCGGTAAAATACAAACATTGTCGCGGAGCATTAAGAATTGATGTATAACAGCGTTGCTGTTTTTTTTTGTATTTTTGCGTCTGCTGCCGTGATTAGCCATGGTCTGTTCCTTTTCACCACTGTTTTATTCGTAATGATTTTATTTGTGCAGCTCTGCAGCTGTAACAGCATGCGCATTGTTCACCTTTCTGTCCAGTTTCATATTGCAGCTACACTGTAAACCTACCTTGCAGATTCGTTACGATTCGAACTTCTGTTTTGACATATGGCGCGTTACAAATGCAGACTACTTACTTACTTACTTAATAATTGCGTACGAAGGAATAAATAATTCGCTGTGTAATTAATCAATCTATCGGTCAATTTAAATACGTTTACAAGCCTGTAGGCGGTGGGGCTCGTAACTGCTAGCGACAGCTGACCTGCTTATGGCTGTCCGCTTCTGTTGTCTGTTCTCGGCGTCTGTGGCGCTTCGATTTCTTTGCTTTGCTCCTTCCTGTGTATTTTTTGCAGGCCCCCATGTGTTCATATTTTACATTTTGGCAACTGGTCAGATCTGAAGCCTGGATCCGGCCCTAGTCCGTCAACGAAGTTGCTCTACGCCGGGTCCGGTTACCGCTTGTCTGCAGAGAGGTGAATCAACACGATATGTGAGGCGGTGGCCCCGTGCTCACGTACACCGTATAGGTCCCCTACCTCGCGTTTCAGTCAGCGCAGCTTACGCTCATCGGCACCAACCGTTTGGAACGACCTATACGTCTGAACAGAAAGCCAGTGACATATAGGCCTATAGTAGACAATAATGCTTCGGAATCAGATCACGCTTTACGACATAACAGCTAGGTGCATCTGAAGAACTTTGTTTGAGAGACGCTTTACAAATTTAGGCCTACAGATTGGTCATTTGATTGATTGATTGATACGTCGTATGAAGTCAGCCATCAGATCAACTTATCCTTCTATCTCTCCGGTTAAGTAAATCGGGTACCGGCATGGGCTGGGGATAAAGCGGAGCGCATTTACCTCTGTTGTGTTAAATGGCAGGTGACACTGTGTGATCCCACATAACATAATGTGGGTTCCTTCACAGCTTAAGTAGGCTAACTCGAGTGGCCATACACCCCTCCAAAATCTTGAGAGGTGGTCTGCTTTAAACGATAAATAAATCACATGCGTGTTTAAGCCGTTACGAAGTAACTCCACTCCGGCTTCTGTAGGCTGTACAGACAGGTAGACACAATAACTTTATCACAAGACGCCGACACGTAGCCTAGGCCTGCTACTCCTAAATCATGAATGGCTTTGTACGTCATGAACAGTGTCATAATACAAAGAATACAGTATACAGAGGGACCAGCCACCACGGATGTCTATGCTACCACCCATGTCGCGTGGGAATGACGATTGATTACGATCATAATTTAGGCCTACCGCAGCGTTGTCGAGCGGCGAAGCGTAGAAATAGCGTCACGTGAAAACTCTCTTCGATTGATTTGTGCGACCTGCAGCGTACGTGCATATGCGTCTTGGTGGAAAGTGAGGTACTCAATGGCAGAATGCACCAACCATCGATTTAGTTCAGCATAAACGCCATTTATACCTCGATCTGTCGTGGGAATTCGTGGTACAGCTTACTGTTGGTTCGACAGTCTGGAACTTTTTACATGACGAGCTCAGAGATACGGCGCGAAGCTCTAACAGTTTCAGACAGTTGCTCAAGAAGATCCTGTTTAGTTTTCACTAGTTTGACCAGCGCATTGGATACTTTTTTCAGCGGTAACGGTATGCACTATATAAGCCTACGTTTCTTATTGCTTACTTACTTACTTGTTGTCCAAGAAATTGAGGTAGTGGGGCTTGGCATAAGTCAGGAAACAGACGAAGCTGGCTGATTTTCCCTTCACCACTGCTAGCCGTATTATAGGCACTCGCTGCTGGGACACGTCCGCTTTTTTCCAGAGAAGGAACTGGCACAGGCGTATTGCTGGGGGAGGGCTTGGGATGCCCCCAAAATTGGGGAAATATACTGTCGGGTGCGATGTAGCAACAAATGTAAACCCTGATGCGAGAATTCAAATACCAACGTGAAATTTCTGATAGACAAAATTGCTGGAAATTGTAGGTATAGCAAGTAGAGACATAATGTGTCTCATAAGGCAGAGCCGATCTCTATTTCATCAGTATTCAGCTTGACAAAAGTTTACACTGCGAGACTGTGGATACAAGGCTAGAGCATCGCTTAATGTGTCTGTTTACGTCTCTAACATTTTAACATTGGTTGACGTAGGGATGGCCAGGCTGAGTTAGCTATAAGTGGCTGGTTATTTTCCGAGACGATTTTTTACCAATCTGCAATAGGTTATCCATCTTACATGTAGATCCCAGTACTAGCTGGACCCGCGTAGAATAACTTCGTGTTAATAACTAAATAGTAAGCTAGTTCATAGCCATTTCGGTGAGTCTGAATAGTAAAACTTATGTTCTATAATCATTCGTCTGTTTTCACTGTAGTCTACTAAACGGTCTTTCGTGAATTTTTGGATTTAAACCCATCAGATAGGTCGATATCCATCACAGTATACGTTCTGCGCATGCTTTGCGAACAGTATCGGAGCAAAAGGTTAAAAGATTAAAAGGTAAATATATACAGCTTCTAATGTAAACCATCTCTGAGCTACGAAGTTTCGCCTGCCGCAAGGGATCACGAAGTGTTAACTGTTAAGCCTGTTTCCATTCAGCACAACACACGCAACGCAAGAACAGACACAGCCACCGCTTTTATCTGTTCGTTTTGACCTTTGCGTCGCTTGCGTCCGCTGCGTCAAAAAGTACACAAGCCGTCATAAAAAAACATGAAAATCTCGGTTGGGTAGCATGTCGCCTAATCGCATTTCGCCTAATCCCATTTTGCCTAATCTTATTTTGATAGGCGGACCAACAACAACGACTTGCTTTGTCTTTTTTTACTTCTTTGACAAGCTTTGTTTTGTCGTTCATCATTTTGTCTGTACCATTTTTTGGCCAACCGTAAGTAAGTATACGACGGGTGTCGTCTCATTTGGCCTAATCTCATTTCGCGTCGTATACTTACCCTAACCCTAACCCTAATCCTAGTTCGATTTCGGTTGGGGCTCTGCAGTAGACCCAACTGGGGGAGCGATTAGGCAAAATGAGATTAGGCGAAATGCTACGACACCAAAATCTCATGCATCAAAAATCCACGAGTTTCCACGAGTTTTGCCCACGTAAGGCCTTACGTTGTGTGCATTGCCTTGGAAGGAATGCAGCACGTCTTTCTTATTTCTTCTTTTTCGATAATGCACAAATCCTCAAAGTTGAGTAACATCTTCTCAGGCGTTAGCGATACCTGCCATCGTGCAAAGTTAGCGGTAGGTTTTTTAAGCTTAGCCAAGCATTTAAAGCCCAAACTCCGCCACTTCGATTTGTTGTGAATTTGCTAGACAGCAACAAGTTGTGCAACAAGCTGTGCAGCATATTAACATGCAAAGATGTTGTGGATTTCTTGCCCAGCTTGATACAAGCTTACCAGACATCCACAACCGATCGAAATAAATGGTATATGAGCTTATCCGCAGCAAGGACGATCACTTGACCTGTACAGAGAGCGAGTTTTGACGCTCCATCAGGCAGCCAGGAGAAAAGACCGAGATTGATCGTCAACAACATCTGGAGATCGCAGCAACCCTTGATAGATATAAACAGTAGTCAGTAAGAGTGAGAGAGCAAATAGCTGCCGGTTCCGGTACTGTGAAACTGAGGGGGTAGGCAAATCCCCCCCCGACAAAACCCCTCTTATTATTGCCTCACATCAGTAGATAAGTACGATATAAATTATACGATACGCAATTTGCACTGAAAAAATGGCGGGAAGCGCTGCCTGATTAATCTAGCGCTTAAGTAGACGGACAGATTTCAAGTGCAAATTCTATGTCGTATTGTTGCTTATAAACTGGCTGAAACTATTTTGAACGGGATTGCAGTCAGAGTAATGGAACAAACGCTGCTATGTATAACTAACAGAAAAAAACCTAAAAATTATCAAAAAAACCTTTCAGCACTAAGTTATTCGTGTCTTTGTTTAATTTTTCAAACTTTTGAATTTTTGCCCTAAAATACGAGAATATACGCTGTCTCTTTTCATCTGGGCTACGGCTTTGTATAGCTATACTATAGTATAACTACTAGCCTAGTTAACTTATCGTATGAAGTTAAAGGCATGATCCATCAAGTCCCCTGACTTCAAGGGTTACGAAAGTGCAGGATAAGGTTTTAAACAATAATAATGTCGGCTAAAATGCATTTAGCAGGGAGCCAGCATAGCTTACTATGCTATTATGATGTCTTATCAACGTTATCAGGCGTGTCTTAAACGCTGTGAAAGGAGGGGGTTTATCGTGGGGTTTGTCTCGCTATAGGTCGATCATCCATCCGTACACACAGCAGTAATCAGAAACAAACACCAGTGACTATACAGTTAGTTCTGGGTTACGTTTTTGACTCCTGGCACTTAATCACGTGATCACTCTGATTGACGTGTCTCTGTGTGTGTGCGACTGACCTCAACTTCCCCCCCCACTTTCCACTTTTCTCTCCACTCAGTCCCCCACCGTGGTTATCGGTGATACTTTTAGGCTCGTGGCATAATGCATTGATATGAAACAGCAGGTGCTGCTGTAAACTGTCTACATTCGTCGAATGCTTACTATACTGTATGTGTAATTTACAGGCCTAGTTACTATGGCATACGTATATACGATGCGGTCGTTTCACGCAAACGTAGGCCTTGCGCGATGCCTAGGATCGAGCGCATCGTGCGCTAACATTCTTCCATCCTCATATCTCATGCAGCTGTTGCGTCGGCAGAACTATCTCCAGTGGTGCAAGATTATATCACCAAGCCATCCTATACGACGTACTTCTGCTCTATAGCGCCCCTCCCAAGTTCCGACACGCCCCTGAAAAAAGTGAGTGACCACAACGTGCATGTGGCGAGTAATGTTGCCGATCGGTGACGGACTCGGACATAGATCGAACCTAAAGAAAGGTTAAAGGTCGCATATAGCTCCTAATGAGCGAACCCATCTCAGAGCTACGGAGCGTCACTTGTCATATGGAATCACACAGTGTTACCTGCCACCCGACAGAGGTGAACGCGCCCCGCCTTAACCCCAGCCAGATAGACCGGTACTCGATTTACCTACCCCGGAGGGATGGAAGGCTGAGTTGACCTAGGCGGTTGGTTACAGGCAGTCACCCATCGCAGTATTAACCGGGCCCGGCGTACAGTAACTTCGCTGATCGGATCAGACGCGTTACCACTACACCACGCCCGAACCTAGATGCCAATGTTCTTCCCTTTGACTGAGACCGGCGGCGTCAAATCGCAAAATTAGGCCTAACATTTGCGGCAGTGTTTGCTGTCAGATGAGCAATGTTTTGCAACACAACCCTAACTAACTGCGCAATAAGCGTTCCTAGCAGAGGATAAGCTAAGCACGACATTCATAGGGCAGAGATGAGAAAGCCAAAAACGTCGCTCTGGATGATGGGTTGCGCTATGGCAGGAGCTACACAAAACGTTGCTTACAGCGTGGCTAAATATGCCCTTTGCTCCATGCACACGGCGCAAGTTAACGAGAAAAACTAGGCTGCTCCGTGAATCAAAAAATACCCTGCCACGTTTGTGTCATAATTTTACCAAATTTTCATTGAAACACGCTTCCCATACGACCACATAGCAATTTTCACACCGAGCCGCCGCCTTTATCTGTAAGTCTCAGAGCTATGAGAGGGCGATGCTAAGAGGGTTTGACGTACCTTCTGCTGCTGCTGCTGCTGATGATGATGATGATGTACTATGAAGATGTTGCCATCTTTCGCTGATGTTAAACGAGATCAAACTCTCGAGACCGAAGTCAAAGCCGATGCCTGAAGGACGAGGCCGAAATCGAAGCCGAGGCCATGGTTTCGAGGCCGAGACCAATGCCGAGGCCAAAATTTTGGCCTTGAGACCTCTTTGGCTTCAGAAACTTAACATCTCTGCTGTTTTGATGGACGAAGGTGAGAGAAGATGGAAGTGGACGAGGCGCTCGGTAAGCTAGGTACGATTGGTCGGTGGCAGGTGGTCTACTACACGATGATCAGCACGGCTTGCATGGTTACGACCTGCTTTCACATGCTTGCCATCATCTACATCGGTATACGCTACGAACATCCGTTAGCCTACTTTGAGTTAAAAAGAACTTTCACTGCAGTTTTATCAGTTTCTTTGCTAGTTTAAAACAGATCCTAAAACGTTTAACTTTCATTGTATTTTACGTATTATTACTATTTTGTCAATTCAATCAATCAATCAATCAATCATTTCTTTATTGCAACAAATGTCAAAACGCATTTGTGTTACAATAATACATACATATATTGCATTTATGTTTACAAATATTTAACTTTAACATAGAGCGTTTTTTAAATGATTTTAACAGTAAATGTAGGTTTTAAGTAGTAGATGAATGATCTGAAATAAATATTTGAATGTAGCACAAGATGCAGACTTAAGTAGCACAGCTAACTCAATAACATTTTTGTGGATTATAGGGGAGCAATAAATGAGCAATAAACAGCGAAAAATATCATTATTGTGTCAGTGATCAATAACAGTCCTTAAACAGTAGTCTTGTGATGAAGTTGGCATCAGCCAGGTGTCCGGAGCGTGTAGGTAATTGTCTGTTGTGAGATGAGGTGGGACGGAGGTTGTAGTATTGTGATGCCAGGTTAGGTGGCGGTAGAAGATGGTGGAGTGAGTGTTAGGGGTTATTACAGATTTTATTAAACAGTTTATCGTCGGCGTCTTCCAGCAGTTCGTCGAAGGACGAACAATTTAACTCGAACAATTGCCCTGTTAATTTGTGTTCATAATGTGGGGCAACAGTGTCCACGTTATTCTTGTGCCCTGATGTGCAGCATGTGTTATTTACGAACAGTACAGCATACTGCCACGATGCTTATATATGCTATGAAGGTGCGTGGCCAGAGCATTACTGTAAAGTTCCCCAGGGCTCATTAGTGAACGAGACGATACCGAAGACAGACGACGGCGACTACGAGAAATGTCTGATGTACGTCGCTAATAACACCAACAAGACGACCAAGTGCTCCGAGTGGACTTATTTCGGCGACATCGGTCACACCGTTGCCTCTCAGGTGATTCAGATATACATATAGGCATAAACAATAAATTTGAGCTAATGCTCACGGGACGCGCGAAAGCCTATAGTCAGCCATCGCAGTACTAACCGGGCCCGGCGTGGAGTAACTTCGTTGCAGCCGAAAAGCGTTACCAACTACGCCACGCGACCAACGCCAGTACCGTGGCGCCACCTTGTGAATGATTTTGTGTTGCAGCCCGAAATCGCCCGAAAAATCCATAAAAAAATCCTTATTTTGGCGTTCAAGGTCATCCAAGGTCATTGAATTCGAATCGAAAGCCAGTATACGATTTCCTATTGGTGATTAATAGTAACCTAAGCCCTATCTCGCACCGTTACTGAGATACAGCGAGTTATAGGCCAAAAATCGCAAATTTTGCCCACCCTCCTCTCATGTAGCGCCTTCGTTCGGGGTGACCCCCTTCGAATTTATGGAAAAGCTTTACGGTTCCTGAAACTAGAGTCTTCCGGGCAGCCGACGGTAAAAATTTGGTGATTTTAGCTTGGACCGTTTTTGCCTGATCCACCCATGTGACGGACAGACGGACGGACAGAATTGCGATGGCTAAGACGCGCTGAAAGCATAGCTGCTTTCGCGCGTAAAAAGTTTCCGTGCTTTCATTTGCAGTATGGCTTAAAATAGAGACGGTAATAATTTGACAGAAATAATGTGTTTGTAATTTTTATGTTCATTTTGTGACACCGTGTGTAATATTATGCAACAGCTCATAAGAGGCGACACACTGAATTGCACCTACGAGAAGGAAAGTAGAAATACTGCTGCAGCAGCAAATGCAAGCACTTTTGAGTGGTTCAATAAAAACATGATGGCGAAGTGCCGAGCCTTTTAGGCGTTCGCAGTATAAATACGTAGGTTTAAGAATGAATTGTTAAGTCTAGTTTCCTCTTTATGCCTGTACCGCCAAGTTTTTGATCCACCACCTGAAAGTAAACATGTGGCCTACGTCGGATATGCGACAATTTCTTGAATATCTTGAACTCTGGTGAACTTGACTTCTGATCTTTTGAACTGTGTATCGGTTACTTTCACGTCAACTTTATTTTTTTCTATGTTTTTCGTTTTACAGGTTAAGAACCCGTGTAGAACACACGAACAGACGGAGGAACGAACAGGACACGTATCGTATAATGGACATCCGTGTCAGTTCATTTGTCGATGACTTCAAAACTTTTTGGACAAAGTTAAACCGTTTAGTTTGAGGTCAGAAAGTCAACCCACAGCGTGACAAAAGATATCCTAAATACATTTTCGAAACCCGGTTTGTTTCTGCAATATCTCCGGTATGTTGACAAGGGGTTTCTCCAGAATTGTGTCGCTAGTAGAATCGAAAAATTTTAGCATAATTTTGTCGTTTCCGCTTGAGATCCGTGTTTTGTTCTTTTTTGCAGTGGAATCTGGTGTGTGATCGTGCGTATCTCAAGGACCTCACACAAACAATACTCATCGTCGGCGTCATGTTTGGCGCCATGATCTTCACTGCTCTATCTGACAAGTTCGGACGTAAACCAATCTTTCTGTTGAGTCAATGGGTCATGGTCGTGGTCGGCGTCGCCAACGCATTCGCTCCCAACTATTACGCGTTCGCAGCTTTCCGATTCTTCGTCGGAATGCTGCAACAAGTATGCTATGCTTATCAGTTGTTGCTAATATTTTGAAGCCAGACACCTTTTTACCAAGTATCGTATCTCCAATGCCGCTGTTTCTGAGATATAGCCATTAGGCCACAAGAGCTTCCTACATTTATTTACACAGAAATCTTGTTCTTTAAACCACATCCATTTCAACTGCAGTAGTTAACGTGTAATGCTGAGGCCCCACTAGAAATGCGTGCGGCCCCAACGTAAAACGTTTGAAATCCAAACACGAAAAAGAAAGGTCGGACCACGTCGTCACGGTCTGTTGTCAATTGTCAGGGAATACTTCTGCCGAGTTTCGTGATGGCGTGTGAACTGTTCGCGGCGAGATATCGCACGTTCGCTGGCACGATTATCGAGAACTTCTGGGCGGTCGCTACGTGCTTCTTCGCTCTACTGGCTTACCTAGTCAACAACTGGGTTCATCTACAGATCATCATCAGTCTCGTCGGTCTACTGTCTATACCGCTTTACTGGTATGTACTCTTGCCAGTTTCCGCTAATTTTTAACGCTCGGTTTCCTAATATGGTGTTTACACGATCCAGCAACGTCCAGCATTACATTTGCGGGAAGTTTGCTGGACGTTTGCTGGATCGTGTAAACACCCCATAAGTGGGGCAGGGCCGCCAACACCCTCCAGCCTCCACCAGTGTTTGGCCACAATGTGCGCCCATCATCAGTGACGCAGTAATATGTCAGACGGGGCAGACAAAGTGCCCGGAACCACAAGTGGAGAAAGGCTCGAGTTCCAGTCAGTTTTAAAAATATATATTTGGTTTAATTCACCGTCTATTTGAAAATAAATCTCGGAAATTGCACATGCCGTATGTGGGTAGATTTCCAAATCTTTGTATACGAGCATGAAAGTTGCAGGCGTAAGCCACTTATACGAAATGGGAAGAAAAGAAGAGGGATGTGCCTGGATATTTTGTCCAGTGACACTCGAGTTTTTTGTTATGCCACTACCCATCATCCGGAACGACATCTGTTGCAGCCGGGTACGATACCTAAGGAAATCTGTGAAATCTTGCAAATCTGTAAGAAATCTCGCAATATTTCCTATTTTTCCACAGTGCACATTCAATACATGTAAGGTATAGATAGTTTTCACCACAGCAAGTTTCTTGAATAATGTATTACAGCATATGCACTAACCTAAATCTGCATCTAAAAACAGCAATAATGCCAGCAATAATGTCATCGTTGTTGTGAACCAGATAACTCGCAATATAGCGCAGTTACTTGAAACATCGGCCCGTAACCAAGTTAGAGCTATTAGGCCTATACACTCGTTTAACTGTTTTAACGCGCAGGTTGCTACCGGAGTCGGTCGTGTGGCTGTATGCTAACAACAGAGTTGCAGAGGCAGAAGAAATTATCCGTAATGCCGCCAAGATGAACAACATCTCTATGCCCGAGAAGATACTTGCCCGGCCCGATACAGTTGACGCAGACGACGAAGACGGCGACGATGACGCTGAGAAAAAGAAAGGCGGAAAATTTATGGTTAAATTACGCAACTTAAAGGGCCCGAAGAAATCAGAGAAAGCGCAAGACAAAAGTGCACAGTACACGATACTCGACATATTTAGAAACCGCCATTTGACTATCAACACGTTGTGCATGGCGTTTTGCTGGTAAGTAGCCTATTTTTGCTATTGAAAGTCAACGTAAAGAAACACACATTTTTGCTGCTTAGTTACTGAAACTTGGCCGATGATTGCTGCAGTTTCTGCCTTTTAGTATCATCGTTATATAAGGCCTACACGCTGTATTATTGGTACCTTATGTTATGTTCACAAACATACAGCCACAAATAAATAAATAACCTTTTTTGGTGGATGTAATTAACATCATGTAAATTGCATCCACCAAAAAGGTTATTTATTTATTGCTGTATGTTTGTTAACATGACTCCGTGAAAAGATACAGGCGAATTTGTCTGAAATTTTCAGGGAATGTTAGACTTTACCCAACTTGGAGGCGATTAGATTTTGGTGGTGATCCGTATCAGGCATTTGGATCCAGGAAAGGATTGAAGACCATTGTGAGATGGGGCAAACCGCCGCCGAATATAGTGCTGCCATCTAACGAACAGAACGGAAAAAATAACATACCTTTTTGCGAAGTTTGCGCTCTCCGAGTGCTTTATTTAGTTGAGATATACTTAGTGCATAATGTTGAACAGACAACATACAGTAACGAAAACGCAAAGATATCGGGAAGAAAAGCGAGAAAGGAATGTAAGGCGCCTAAATAAAAACTAAATAGACCTATGTGCGTGTTTAATTGGTTGGATTATAACAATAAGCAAAGTAATCTAAGTGAAATAATCGCTATACCGCAGTGACTACGATGACATCTAGAGTGTATTTTTTCACATCATCAATTTCTCATATTACTAGCAGCAAGTTAGAATAACGGCAGTAGACATACTGTATAGAAGTCTGATATTAAAGTTGAAAAGTTTATAAAAAAAATAATTTGGATAGCAGTTGCTAATGTTAGTTGCTACTTTAACGTGTAGGCGTAATTGTGCGTCACGATTGCTGTCGACGTAGGATGGTGGTGACGTTAGTCTACTACGGACTGTCGCTGAGCGCTGGACAGTTGGCTGGCAACTTGTATGTCAACAACTTCATCAGCGGATTTGTCGAGATTCCTGCCTACACGTCTTCCTTTTTCGCTATGCAGAAGTGAGCATCGATTTCTGCGCTGGACTAGGTGCATTAAGTCTTTGGATCGACTGTAGGCCTACAGGCTGGGTATTTTTACAAGATTTTAGGAGCGTATCTCTGCTCTTTACATTTTTTCCCGCTACTTTTCTGTCTCTATTTTCCCCTTTCTTTCCTGCCTCGAAACGGAAGGTAAAAGCCCATTTTTCGAATGCAGTTATGGGGTTATGGGAAGCGTTGTGAGATCTCATGCGTTATGTTATTATCCGATCGCACGGGCATTTGTGGTGAATATTTAGAGCTAAGAAAACGCGTCATTCACTGACGGTAAATGGCATTCGTTTTGGTTGAACAACACATAGAAATTGAAATACTCTACGTGTGATTTTTTTGACAGTGTTGGTCTACTTTGTTTATGCAGCTGAACATATACCCTACTCGAGGAGTTAATCGTCGAATATTTAGGCAAAGGCAAAGTGTCTACACGTCCGTTATTGCGTCCGTAGAACTCGGACACTGGCTTCATTGGATGGATCTGCATAATTATCTGTGAACTTTTAACCGTCTCTTTTCTTCTTTCTTTTCGTAGCTTCTTCGTTCTCTTTCCACTTTTTCCTGCTTCAAATTTTCCGCCGCCGCTTAAGAGTTGAAATGTGTTCGCAACTTAAAACTTCGTTCTACGGCTGATGTTGCCCAATGTGACAGTGTCGACGGTGGTGTGTTAGGTTTGGAAGAAGACGGTCGCTGATAGCGTACTACGCTATTGCCGGTATTGCACTTATACTGTCACAGGTGATCCCGAAGCAGGCTGGTAAGGCGCATTCCGTCCGATTCATTTCATTTTCCATTTTCGTCAATATACAGCCGAAATATTTCCACTGTACATAGGGTTCTCATGGGACCCACAAAAGTTGAAAGTCGTAAGAATTCTTAGCTTTTTACGCGCGATAGCAGAATGTTTCGCGCGTTTTAGCCATCGTCTAGGCGTCCGTCCGTCTGTCCGTCCGTCCGTCCGTCACACCCTGGCACTGTATCAAAACGGCGCAAGCTAAAATCGGTCTCTTGTTTTTCGTGACAAAATTTCGTGCCCCTGGGTTCCAGGGTTCCCCTCGAACGAGGGCGTGAAAGCGGGGTACCGCTTAAAAGACGTTATTTTGCCGCTATTGGCTCTTATAGTGTGAAAACGGTTACAGATAGGTACAGATATGCTGCTTATTATAGCAAGCACTGGTGACAGGCTTTTTAGATTTATCAACGTCGATGACCTTGAACGATTTTTAACCTCCTTCAAAAAATGGGTTTTAGTGAATTTTTTTGCAATTTTTGGATGCAGCGCACATTTCAACACTCAATTGTGACGAAATTGCTAAAGATAAACCAAGACAACCTGCATATGCAATTTTTAGCATTGAACGTAGATTTTAGCAGTTTAAGTCCCGACCCCTTAGGTTCAAGGAGGCCGGCGCAAGCGGGCGTCAAAGACGGCTACCCCCTAAAAAGTGGTTATTTTACCGCAATTATCTCGTGTAGCGAGAAAACGATTGCAGATAGGTACATATGCTACTTATTATAACAAGCAATAGTGACAAACTTTTTGTTGCTGTCAACGTCGATGACCTTGAACCCCCAAAATAAGGGTTTGTGATTTTTTTGCGATTTCCGGCTGCGACACACATTTTAAGAGTGAATTGCGCCGAAATGGCTAGAAATAAATTTCGACAACCTGCGTATGACATTTTTAGCACAAAACATACATTTTTAAGAATCTAAGTTTCGATTTCTTAAATTCAAGGAGTCTTTCGTACGGAGGCCTCAAATTTAAGTACTCTTTCAAGATGCATTAATATCTTATTGCTGTAGGCCTAGACTGATTGCCAAAGTGGCAGGACCGCTGCTATCGCGCGTCACGTGAGCTTTGCTCAAATTACTTGTTCTCACTTTTTACGCGCGAAAGCAGAATGCTTCGCGCGTCTTTGCCATCGTCTGGGCGTCTGTCTGTCCGTCTGTCACACTCGTGATCTGTATCAAAACGGTGCAAGCTAGGATCACAAAATTTTCACTGTGGGCTACCCCAAGGTCTCTAGTTTATCGTGACAAAATTTCGTGCCACTGGGTGCAGGGGTTCCCCTCGAACGAAGGCGTCAAAGAGGGGTACTTCCCTAAAAAAGACGCCATTTTGCCGTTATTGGCTCGAATAACGTGAAAACGGTTGCAGATAGGTACATACATGCTGCGTATCATAACAAGCACTGGCGACAGGCTTTTTGGATTTATCAACATCGATGACCTTGAACGACCTTGAACCCCTCAAAAAGCGGTTTTTAGTGAATTTTTCGCAATTTTTGGATGCAACGCACATTTCAACACTGAATTGCGACGAAATGGCTGGAGATAGACCAAGACATCCTGCGTATGAAATTTTCAGCACTCAACGTAGATTTTAGCAGTCTAAGTCCCGACCCCCTAGATTCAAGGAGGCCGGCGTAGGCGGGCGTCAAAGACAGCTACCCCCCTAAAAAGTGTATATTTTACCGCAATTATCTCGTGTAGCGTGAACACGGTTGCAGATAGGCACAGACATGCTGCTTATCATAACAAGCACTGGTGACAGGCTTTTGAGATTTATTAATGTCGATGACCTTGAACGACCTTGAAACCCCCAAAAGGGGTTTTTAGTGAATTTTTTGCACAATTTTGCGCTGAGACACGCATTTCAAGAATGAATTGCGCCAAAATGGCTGGAGATAGACCAATACAACCTGCATATAAAATTTTCAGCATGGAATGTAGATTTTAGCAGTCCAAGTCCGGACCCTCTAGATTCAAGCATGCTTGCGCCTGTGGGTGTCAACGAGAGGTACCCCTGTAAAAAGTGGTTATTTATACTCTGTTGGCTTGTCTAACGTTTAAATGGTTGCAGATAGGCACAGCCATGCTGCTTATCATAACAAGCACTGATAAGGAGCGTCTTACGAATGTCAACATCGATAACCTTGAATGACCTTGAACCCTAAAAATATTGATTTAACGTGATTTTTTGGCGATTTCTGGCTGGCTGTAAAATAGTGAATTACGACGAAATGGATGGAGATAGACTAAGATTACCTGCGAACAGGAACTGCTATAGGCTTTCGCGCGTCTCGTGAGCTTTGCTCAAATTACTTGTACTCACCCACCTGAAAATCTGTGCAATTCTTGCGAACATGTGTCCCATTCAACAGCGCGTTCTTTTTGTCATGACATGAGATACTTTCTTATTCAGCAGCGTACACAACAGTATACCATAGATTCTGTGTTCGCTTAGGCCTATTTATTTTACATAACACTTGCTGAGAACAGTGCGGAAGTTAATAATAACGCACGATGTGAAAGCACATTGAACGTACAAAGAATCAACATACACCGTTCGCGTAACTATGCTATAGGCCTATTCTTGAGTTACAGCGTCTGTGACGGAAAACTATGTTAGCGATGGAAAAGCTGCAGTGCAATTTTTGTTCTGTGCACTGTAGTGATGATTCGATATCAGGATTTTAATTTCGATACGATATCGATACGATATTTTGAAAATATCGTGATGTCGATATTGATATCGATATTTATAAAGGCACAAGTATGTAAATCTTATTCGAGCACAAAAAAACAACACGTGAACGTTCAGCAAGGCAGCTTGTTTTACGTACGTACTAAAATGTGTCAGTGAACTTAAAAATTAACTATAAACTGTCGTAAGCGTCGTTAAATTACGACACTATAGTTAGTTTGCTTCAATTAGTTTGTCGTTTTCTTCGTTTATTTTCGTTATTTTGGTAATACAGTAGTAAAAATATAAACTTCTGGCGTAAAATATTGCGATATGTCGAAAATATCGTGACATACAAAAGATATCGCGATATATCGAAAAATTCTATATATTTTTCGACGATACGATACGATACGATATATCGATATCGAAAACGATATGTCGATATTTTCGATATATCGAATCATCACTAGTGCACTGGTCTGTAGGCGAAACGTCGCTAATTCCTGCACGAATAACGTTCAGCATGATCGGAAAGCTCGGCATTTCGGGTGCATTCGCGGTTGTCTGTCTGTACACGCCGGAAATCTTTCCCACCACGCTGAGGTCGATGTCTCTATCAGTTTGGCTGCTAGGCGTAGCCTACAAGCAAAGTAGAAAGTTTTTACAAAAACCTGCTGGAAGCGGGGGCACCTGCAATATTTTATTAGGCCGCTCGGAACGGTATTATGTTTTACTGCATGCAGATGTTTTTTTTCACTGCGAGATCTCCGAAACAACAAATGCGACACAAAATAATATACACCATGTCTCAATAAAAAAACGTGCCACTTTTATTTGTTGAATAACTCCGTGAAACATTGGCCGATTTTATTAGTTTTTTTGCACGCAACATCATGAAGAAACTTGACGTAAATGACTATAATTTAGCCCATCTCACCTTAGTACTGTTGCTACACTATCTTATGAAATTCAGAAGTGGCGATCAGAATATTTCAGTTTTCAGATATGTTTAATGCATTGTTATTGCCATGATTTGTGCAGGAGTCAAGCAATCGGCATCGCGTCATTCGCTGGTCGCATCGGCAACTTGCTTGCACCTTTCACTTCGCTCATGGTCTGAAATTCTGAATATTGTCGTAAAAAAGTAAAAGTAAAGGTCGTCAATTTGTATAGCGCATCGTCGCAAACACGCCTCTAATGCGCTTTCGTCACTAACCCGAGCCGCCTGCCGCACGGCCACCGTGTGCAGCCTGCAGACACAGGTTGGCGCAGTGGCCGGCTAGGCAACCCCAGTCAGCTGTACCAAGGTCTCCACCTTCCGTAACCCATGTAAATGAGTTACTACTCATTTTACCGTCCCACGGAGGGTAGAAGGCTGAGTCGACCTGTCGTGTTATAGTTTTGTAGCTTAACTGCTCCGTATATCGTCCACAAATTTACATCGTCTTGAAATCACACGTGTGTGAATTATGTGCTCTGATTTAGCTAGAAATGTTATATATCTTTGGAGATAAGCTATTTTTGACAAGACATGATGTATACACAGACGGACGCACTCAGCCTGGCCATCCTTCCGTGCGAAGGCGTAATGAGTATCACCGAAAGCTGGAACGCAAGCAGGCACGCCGTGCGATGCACTAGTTCCGTATCCGTGTTTTTGCAGTGTGGACTATACTGTGTTCCAAAAAACTGTTATTTAACCCTGTGAAACATTCACCAATTAATAACTTTTGGCATGCAACATTGTGAAGAAACTTGACGTAAATGATTAGTTTTGCCCATCTCACCTTATCTGTTGCTACACTACGTTGTGAAATGTAAAAGTATCCAGTCGAAGGCAAGGGCGGATTCAAAAATACAGAATAGGGGAACGGAAGGGTAGGGAGTTGGGTCTGGGGAGGGTGTATGCTTTTCTCCAAAAAGTTTTGAAAAATGTATGCAAAAATAATGCATTTTCGTGCAAAATTTTCACATGTTTTCAGATGCGTCCAGTCAATAGGGGGGAGAGGCGCCCTCTCGCCCCCCCCTTGGATCTGTTACTGGTCAAAGGCTAAGGAAAGTACGCCAAGTACTTCACATACAGATGGTGTGTAGGCCAAAGAGCTGCCGTGGTTGCCTGGTCTGTTGTTCGGCGGCCTGTCGACAGCGGCTGGTCTACTGACGCTGTTGCTACCAGAGACTCTACATCGACCACTGCCGCAGACCATCGACGACATCGAACAATGGTACTCGCCAGGCAAACAGCAGCAGGAGCAGCAGCCGGCTCAACAACAGGAAATGACTCCC
>Ga0209367_1002554_pt1 | contig 24145 bp, 15 predicted proteins | sample WorMetLIZISLAND2_FD_187412 | JGI IMG/M metagenome (GOLD analysis project Ga0209367, IMG submission 187412) | Marine gutless worms symbiont microbial communities from Max Planck institute for Marine Microbiology, Germany - Olavius geniculatus... ... | reverse complement strand
AGTGGTGTGGGACAACCCTGCAGGAGTTAAGCCACGCTGCCCTAGATAGGCAGCGGTGGGCAGCGATAGTAAGAATGGCGTCAGACACCAACGGGCATTGAGCCCACGGTTGTCGATGATGATGATAAGAGTGAAAATCTGTGAATGTTAAAGCAAGACTTTACAGCCTGTGCTCTTTTGTTTGATAACATCAAATCTGAAGAGACATATGAGAGTATAAGGATGTCATTTTTATTTATACTGTGTTTACTGTCACTGCTTTTGTTATTACTCATAAATTTATTTACCAGTACATGTTTTTGGCATATCAAGAATACATTTCCAGCACAGTGTGATGTTTGATTTTCAGTGGTGCTGTAGAAATAGTCATACATACCTACATACATTATGATTTGATATATTAACTACATTTTGATATTTGTAGCCGACTCCACCACTGCAGCATGCACCTATGTTTTCGCCAGTCCAGACGGCTGTATCATTCACTGTGCCAAATGCAGTTGGTTCAAGCTCGGCTGTTAGCACTGGGGCCAGTGTTGGACTGTTCTCTGCGCCGCCAGCACACACAGGCTCCGCACTGTCATTTGTGCAAGCTGCTCAGTCATCTTCTAGTCTGCAGACTCTGCACCCTGCCACGCCCATGACTCCTGCAACTCCTGCAGTGGAGGGCTCCGGCATTGTACCACAGCTCCAGTAAATCAGTCATTGTATATTACAAGTAGCATTGCTATCTGTTAGTCGATTTGTAAAACATCGTCTGAATATATTTAGTTTTCAGTTAATAAATTGCTATGCTTTCAACGTGCTGGTGAACTTGCATCAGTTTTCTCATTTGGGCAGGTCTCTTCCGACCATGTAAGTATGTCAAAAACAAAATTATTTGGAGTATCATCATCAACCAGTAGTCGGAAACTGCTAAAAAGAGAATGAATGCATGACCCTATCAGTCATCAAAATCATTTCTAGACTTGTATTCCACATTGATGTTAATATGGTTTTTCCTTAATGAAACATCTTGACCCGCTGTTTTGATGATTCCGTAGTTTTAAACTTTTGAAATTACCATATGATCAAAATAAATGTTTTTTTTAAATTTTAGAACTTGAGCATTGCATGTTAGTCACTGTGAAACCGTATTTGTGGTTATGCTGCTGTTCAGAAATATTGTATGTACTGTTAACTTGGGATGCAAACTGGATCTGAAGAAGATAGCACTACATGCACGAAATGCTGAATACAACCCCAAACGATTTGCTGCAGTCATCATGCGAATCCGTGACCCTCGTACGACGGCGCTGATCTTCAGCTCTGGCAAGATGGTTTGCACCGGTGCTAAAAGGCATGTGTGTTTGTTAGCTGCACTGTTTTTTAAAGTGTATAACCATATTCACATTTTTCACTGTGCATTGAGAATGTGTCCTACATTTGGCATACCATAACAGGTTGCCATTTTCAGGAAGTGAAACTGCCCTGACATGCTTAGACAAATAGTTAACTGTTGCGAGCTCATTTTTCGTAATACTTGGGTCATTTACTACGTTACAAGTCACAGTATTTTGTTAAATAGTTTTTAATACTGGTATATAAGACTAGTGAGTTCGCCTCAGATTCAGTGAGTTTCTTGCTGACATTGTGCGCTTTATAAATTAAATTTACTTAAATTTAAAATTAAATTTATTACTGCAGTTAGCATGATACATTTAACATCACCCATCTGTCCTTCGTCCCGTCACTCTGTAGATGACCTTCCTGTAGTACATTGCCAACTAGAAGACCCAACGACTACAAAAGTTTTTGTACAGGAACATCCTGACGCTCCAGAAGAACATAATCTATTTTAAAATGTCCAACACCATATTGTACCGGTGCTGAAACAGAATGTTATTAATAAGTTATTGGTCAGTACGAGAATTGCCACTACAGTTTTCTAGCTGCTGGCTCTCAGGCCTAGTAAACTCATGAATCTTTAACTAAGCAAGAAAATATAGTAATTTAGCAGTGAAAATGAGACTCGGAGCTAAATTTTCACTAGTTAACCAGTAAATTAATGCTGCGCATGGATGATACGACAGACCTAGATGAAGTGTCTTTCATGTGCACTGACTTGTGTTATAGCGAAGAACAGGCAAAGCTGGCTGCTAGAAAATATGCACGTATTGTGCAGAAGCTTGGTTTTCCGGTATGTTATTTGGCATAGTTATAATTATGAATTGTTAATAAAAATAAGTTGTTTATTATTGGTAATTTACGATCTACTGGAGTACTGGTATGCTATTTTTTACATAACATACAGAACGTACAGCACAGCACAGCACATTGTGACAAAAAGTTAGGCCTATAATATTAACATTGTACGAGAATTTTACCATTGGATGTGATGGATGTAATGCCAGCATTCATGTATTTCATATTTTTTAATAATACAGATTTGTTTCTATTCTATTCTTATACTTTAATACATATTTATTAGCTTTACTGATAATTCGAGTTCTTTGATGTTATTGGAACTTGAATCCAGCTTTAGAATGATTAAATTTTTCTGCTGGTAGTCGTTGCAAATTATTGCTGTATTTGTGTTTTAGGCCAAGTTTTTAGACTTCAAAATCCAGAACATGGTTGGCAGTTGCGATGTGAAATTTCCAATCCGACTTGAGGGTTTGGTGCTGTCACATGGCCAGTTCTCAAGGTATCATTTACCCATCAGTTAGTTATAAATGCTGTAGCCATTTAACTAATTATGAAAACTCTATTAAGGTTGATCTGTTAACTGATTGGTTATTAGAAAATAACTGTATCAGATTAATTTTAATTTATTTTATTATACATCCCTGTAAGGCCAAATTCTACATCGTGTCCGGAAAAAAACATCTTGAACATTATCGATTGTCACTTGAAGAAGGGATATCCAGTTTTAATAATTGTTGGTACGAATATTTCTAACACAACTAGCCATCAAATGGTCGTTTAATACTCCGCCTACTTGGGGAAAATAGAACCAACAAAATATGAGCTGAAATGAATGGAAATACATCAAAAAGCATCCTCAACATTATCGATTGTGACTTGAAGAAAAATTGACAGATGTTAATAATTTTTGGTGCAAACATTTTGGACACTACTTGCCATTAAATGACCATTCTAGTTCCCATCTCACCAAATGTCTTTTCTGCACTACCTGGAACAACCTGAACAGGCGAACTAGGATGAAATGCAAAATTTTGTTGATTTTGTTTCCCCCAGCTAGTGCAGAAACAAACAATGGGTGCGGTGGAACATTGGACAGTCGTTTGATCGCCAGTTGTGTCAGAAATATTATTGTGAAAAATTATTAAAATCTGATGATCCTTCTTTAAGTTACAGTCGAAAATGTCTGAGATGTTTATTTCCCAACATGGTGTATCTTACTAGTCACATTCCATCCCATGTGAATACATCGAGACATTCTACTGAAGAGAAAGAAGAAATTTTTTGACTAATTTAGTTACCAACTGCAAGCAACTGGGGAAGTTGCAACATTATGTAGGCTAACATTATTACTAGTTTAAAGGTCACTTGTGCAAAGCAAGAGACAAAGTGTGTCGTAAAAGAAGTTTCAAAGCCAGGTTGTATGTAAATGTAAAAGACAATAGTAATCGACATTAAGTGATGGCATACTACAGATTTAATAGACCACTTGCTTTATGATACTTGTGGACTGAATTGCCATAGTTAGAGAAATTTGTTACTGTAGTATCCTTTACTGTGTACGATGAGATTTTACACGTGCATATTTTCATCATGTAGATGTCAGTATTAGTGCAAAAAGATTTATTATTACGCGCAAAAGCAGCTACTGCTTTCAGCGCGTCTTAGCCATCGCAATTCTGTCCGTCTGTCACACAGGTGGGTTGAACCTGGAGCCCGACCAAAATTGTGATGTAAATTGTAGGCCTATGTATATAGTACAGTTTATATATAGCTGACCTCAGTGACCCCCCAGTACATAATTTGACAATGTGTTGGGGTTTGAGAAAACAGTGGGGGATTCAACCCCCCATCTCCTGGCATTTCAAACACTGATAGGGCTTCTGCAAGTTATGCCGAATAAAACATGCAAGAAAAGCAATGTGAGACCTAAAAGTTCGACTTTCAGCAATCAGCAGTACGAGAAGTAATTTAGCCTTTACAGACAAATTCCTCTAGCCTATAAGTTCCCTTCCGATTTCTTTGGAGTGCTTGTAATTTGTAATGTGCCATTAGTAAAACAGCCGTGACTGCCGCAGCACAACCCATACGCCTATGTAGTGCATACCGGGAGTCCGGGACCGGGTAGTAGAGTATACCTTACAGTAGGCCTAGTTTATTTTTATTTTAACAGGCCAATCATTCAAAAGTTGCTTTGTTCGGTAAGCCAGTGTTTTGCCTAACCAAATTATCATTTGCGGTGTAATTATCTCCATTGCTGCAGCCAAACCGCGCACTGTCGAACAGTTATTGCATGTGCGATCTGTTTATAAACACTGACCTCTGACCCGCAGCGCCACGCCCACCTCGCGCATGCGCAGTGCCAGAGTATGATTCAGCTTATTATTGTTCATTGCTTAAACGTAATATTTTGTGTGCAGTTATGAACCTGAACTATTTCCCGGGCTCATATACCGAATGGTGAAACCACGAATTGTACTATTAGTCTTCGTGTCTGGCAAAGTTGTACTTACTGGTAAGTGAACATTATCTGACTTTTTATGTAAGCTGCTTGGAATTAGTTTATAATGTTTGCAAGTAAAAGCACACAAACCATGAATGAAAATAGCCTACATCTTACAGATACGGTTTATAAGTCTTATGACTTTGAGTCTATGTTGGATACACTTTATACTTGATCTGTTACTGGTATTACCAGTGTAATTGACAGCCACATTCTCACGTCATTTTGTTCATGAAAATTAGCATTATTTCAGTTTGCTGTGTGGTGAGATCTAAGGTAAACTTAAGGTAAAGGTAACAATTTCTGTACCAAGTTAATTATATCCCCTCTAACAGAACAAGCAAGTTTCCTACATCTGTGCAGGGACGTCAAGAGCCACAGTGGTGCCTGGGTAAAACATTCTCATGTGGCCTGTCTGGGGAGAAAATTTTTGAATTCAGTTTTTTAAAATGGTGCATTCTGATGTACTTTATTTTTTTGAGCGACGGCAGGGACCCAAACGTCGTGAGGACTGGGGTAAACTTCTCCCTCCCCTTGCCTGCATCTGTGACAAAGTAATTTATAACTTCAAATAACGAATGATTCATTTGCCATTACAGTGCTTTAATTGACTGAAATGTGTGCTCTGAATGTTGCAGGTGCTAAAGTCCGACAGGAGATATATGAAGCATTTGAGAACATTTATCCGATATTGAAAAGCTTCAAGAAGTAGCAGAATTGCAATAGTTTGTGCACAAACGTTGCAGAGATTCACTCGTTATGACTGTTGCATTCTCATCTTGACAAGATGTTGATGTACACTCTCCGTGTGACTGTGTGTATATCATTTGAGCACTGACGGTAGTAGACTTACGACATGGGAGAGGGGGGCGACAATTGTCACCCTAAATTTTTGTCTGTAGATGTTGGAAAATTTTCTTCTTGTTGGAAAACTTTTGTGCCAAACTTGGGGTTCGAAACGTTCATTCTTAGGCACATTTAGTGGCCAAACAAATTTTGAGCACCCAAAATCTCTTCTGTCAAAAATGTGCAGTGTATTGTTAAATTGTACCTTGCTGTGGCTTCTACATCTGATATTCATTTTAATAGTAAACAGTTGAGTAGGTGTTAATTTTATTATGGCTTACTAACTACCACTTTAGTCCGTTTCATCTGAGAAAACTGTGTAGGGTGTTCTAAAGTTATTCCTGATGACAATCCTTACAAAGTATGTGTATTTTTGTGCTGTTTGTCATATGTGTATTTTGTATTGGTTAAGTTTGAGTTTCATTTCATACTGTAATTGCTGAACTTTTGATACATTCATGGCTCTGGAAATGTTTTACATTCTACACCCTGCCCCAAAATTAGCAACCCCTACAGATAAATTAGTGTAAAATTGTTAATACCTGATAGATACGTACAAAATTTGAAACAGTCATGGAGACGATCATTCTGAGCTAGAATTTAAAGTTTGAGCTCAAAGTGGCCACCTTTAGCCTCGACGCAAGCTCTTATAAAGCAGGTATGCTGCTGCTTAATCCCTTTGTCAATGACAATGCATTGAACATATCTCAATGTAAACAAACTCTGACGTCTCAATGACATTACACTGAGCACACACGGTCAATTGCGTATGTCATAATGGGTGTGACCATAAGTAGTGTTAAGATAGTGCAGTGTACGATATTTTGTTGAAATTTAAGAACTGCGAACTGAATTAGGCGTGTTTGAAGCAGGGAGGCCGCTAATTTTGGGACACTGTGTAGAAAGCAGTATTCACTAACCAGCCCAAATGAGGCAAACAAGGTCTCAATACAAAATCAAGAGTAAATTGGTTTAAAGAAATGCATTGTATTTTCTAAGTAACTGCTACTCTGACTGACATTATAACAAAAACATAAAACATGCATACGCAGACAGATTTTTCATCCTAATGCCACTGCTTATGACAATGAAACATTGAGAAACAAATAAACATCTGAGACTAGGCTTTATATCTACAGGGTGCGGCAAAAAAGTGGACTCCTAAACTTTTCCACCATTTTCTCAGTAACTGTTTGGGATTTTAGTATAAAATTTTACAGCTTTATTTTTTAAAAACTTCTACATCTAATTGCCAAGTAAAATATGATTCTGTTGAAAAACAACAAAGTTATAGACTTTTTAACATGACCGCCTACCAATTTTTCAGCATTAAAAATGTTCAAGCTAAAAATGCTATTTAATTTTCAAAAACCGGTTACACATTACTGCCGATAACGTCACAGTGACGTTTTGATAAAGAGTAATTTATATTGTTTATAAATTATCACTAAATAATCGTTTCTTTAAAGCAATTGGCGGCTGCCCACTGGATTCATCTTTCAGCAGGACGGTGCGTCAGCACACAGCGCGCAACGCTACACAGTGCAGTGCACCGAACTGGCTGCGGGCCAGCTGTCCAGATATCATCAGAAAAGACCAATGGCCTACAAGTTCGCCGAATATAAACCCAATGGACTATCCCGTATGGGGTGCAATGTTGGAGGCTTACCGCAAGCTTAAAACAAGCGCTGAACTCAAGGAAGCGCTTCGGGTTATCTGGGGCAACCTATCACAGGGACTGATCGACAAGGTTGTAAAAGATTTCTCAAATAAGGTGACTGGAGGCTGGTGTTGTAGCTTGGAGCTGGCGGTGAACACTTCAAACATTTGCAGTGACAAAGGAATTCTGGCATCTGATCATTATTTAACTGTGTTGTTTCAACAACGTTATTAAATTGGTGTTGTAGTCGGAACATTTTTGAATGCCAAACAATCGGTAGGTGGTCATGTTAAAAAGTTTGTAACTTCGTCCTTTTTCAACAGAATCACACTTTACTTGGCAATTAGATGTATAAGTTTTTAGCAAACACATCTGTAAAATTTCAAATTAACATTCCAAACGGTTGCTGAGAAAACAGCAAAAAACTTTACAGGTCCATTTTTTTGGCTGCACCCTGTACATATTTCTGTCATTCATGAACAGGCCGTGGAACCAATGCAGCATGCAGTGTTGTTTGTCTCCGCCTTTTGATGTGTAACTAAATTTTCACTGCTGATTTTATAGCTTTGCTTGAATGAAAAGCAGGAATAAAAGTATGGTAGCAAACTGCAAATAGCTAGGCCAAATTTTTATTTTCACTGAACATTATAGCTTTCAGGGTGACCCCTTACCAGGTGCCATCTCTGGACCCTCTGAGTGCTCTGACACAGATGCCATTAGCCAGGCACACATTTGCCACTGTATGCCCCCTCCCACTTTCAAACACCTTCCACGGTATGTCTATTAATGATAGTAGAACTTCATTAAGCTATGTGCTTGATGCAGCTTGTGATTCAGCAGCAGAATCAGTCGACTGTTGGGCTGAATACAGCTCCACAGTTTTATCGCGCAGTTCATCATTCTCAATCAGACTTCGCAGTTCCTCCTCATTCAATGCCTGCTTGTCTGGTGCTATTTTCCGCAACATTGTGTCCACAATGGTCGACGACGATGATACATCTGCTACATAATCGCAGTTTCTGAGATATGGCAGACTACCATCTGGATCTGCTGATGACGTATGGAGCTGAGCTGTTCGAATCCGATCTAGACCTTCAATGATGTCTGTAGATGCAGGACTCTTGCCACAACCAGTGCCCTTAATGCGCTCCAGTCTCCCTTCTGAAACAGACAGCAACTGAGCATAACAGAAAGTAATTACTGCAAATGGTCAATCCAATATCAAGTTTGATACATGTTCCAATAAACGTTGCATTTCTTAACACATAAAAGCTGTATCTGCACGCATGCATGGACAGTTAGTTGTAAAGTTTGACAATTTCTGCCCATAGGTCAGAGACTGAAAATCTAGCTCATTCTACATGTATGCAGATGGAAAATAGAACAATCCTTTTTCAGAAAATACAGCTGCAGTCTCATGTTGTATCTAGATAGCGAACATAGGCTACAACCTTTAAGTCCACATCACTATCACATTCTAACATAGCAAAATCTATCGCATTAAAACACTGCAATTCTGTTTCCAGTTTCAACTATAGCTGCTTTGTAGTTATAACAGAATATAATGGTTAGACCAAAATTTGTCCAAATTTCTTGTAAAACTATCAACATAAGAACTATTGATGACAACATGGCAAACAGTTCCACAAATCGACCATTCTTTCAGCAAATAAATATTCATGTAAATCATAGTTGCTCATTTTTTGTTCATGCCTCTTGCCAAACGCATAATTACTGGTAACAGCTTGCTATTGCGAAGGCCCACCATAGCCAAAGCATATGTCTGCCACGACAAAATGGTCTGCCATAGTGAAGAGGGTGTCTGGCTTTTTCGCCCCTTTGCTGGTTCGCCCCCTGGCTGATTCGTCCCCTGGCTTGTTCACCCTGTGGCTCTTTTGCCCCCTTACCTTGGACGTTTTGTTCGGTGATTCAACGAGGTTTATACGTAATAATTGTCCTTAGGCCTAGACAGTTTATGCATGATAGTGAGAATAAACGATGGTATAAGTGTTTAATGCTTTGTTCAATTCTGAAATAAAATCATTAGGCCTATACACGTATTTTATTATACAGAGTTTTAGTATGCTTTCTCGCCTTAGAATATTTGCAATGATGTCTGACGCTCTCTATAGATCTAGGTGTTTGTCAAGCGGTTATTAGGCCCAGACCCAAATATACCTGTAAGAATTCATTTCAAAGGAAGCTTGACGTTGACACATAGAGCACATCGAATACCGGCGAGTTGACTTCAGACAAACTTAGCGTGAATGGAGTGGGGTCTGTGATGCGGTTTGCAGACATACCACCACCTGGTGACATTGGAGAGGTAATGCGCGTTTTTAGCCAACCGTACTTAAGTAACAGTTGAGCTATTAGAATGGTTGTCGTCTGTCGTCTGTCTGTTACATACTTGTTGCCTTTCTGTAAATTGAAATACAAACACAAGCCTCAATAATGAATCACAGGTACATTCAACGGGGGGAGGCGAATCAGCCAGGGGGCGAACAAGCCAGGGCGTGAACCGGCAAAGGGGTGAAAAAGCCATAATTCGCGAAGACAGCTCAAACCATCAGAAACAACTATTATATTCAACAAATGGCACTAGCATTAGTGCTTATGATTTAGGATTAGGGTAAGGTTTAGGTTTACAGTTAAAGCTGGGGTTAAGGTTAGAATGTGACGACATAATGTACATCCAAACTAAGGCTATGGGTAATAAGCGGATCTGCGGATGTAGCAACGGGTAAAAGGCCGATAAAATCTGCAGATGCTAAGTGTGGATGTGTGGGTAAAAGACGAATGTGCAGATAACAGTTGTTATGTACATTACCAGTCATGAAAGTTGTTGAGTTTTGCAATCATTCGCTCCGTAATTAACTGCTCAGCGGGCGTTCTATAGGTGGCAGTCATTCGAAGTCTGCTGCTGTGAATTTCTTCACAGTTAACAATCTGCAAAGGCCTAGATAATAGCCTAATTCCTGACCACTAATTCGTCTAAGCATTTACTCAGAAAACAATGGTCTGCTTTGTCACTTGACGACGACAATGCACAACGGCAAGATACAACGACGACGACGCACAATAATGCACAACGAAGTGCGATGTCGACGTATATTGCGCAGAGATGATATACGATGACGACGCGGGATGATGACGGATGACTACGATGCACGACAATGCAAGAGGACGACGTAACGTGAGTTCTCACTGCGCGCGTTTTAACGCGCACGGACGATCTCAAATGTATCCGCTATTATAGGGTGAGGTAGCGCTTGGATTAAAGCTTTATTGAACAGTCAATTGAGATCGTTCACACGCGTTAACGCGTGCAGTGAGAATGCACCTGCAGGCCTACAGTGACGTCACGCTATGACAAACGACAACGATGACTACTGAGTGCAGCAATAAGTTAGTATAATACTGTAAAGCCAGATTTGCCAACTTACGATTTTAAATTGGAACGATATGCAAAGTAATTTTAATAACGTGCCAGTCACAAAGCTTGGCACCTAAACATCCGGCGCCCAAAGGTCCCAAGTTAATGCACGGTTATACACCGCTTATTGGTCCAGAGGCGTGGCTGAGTACGATGGGTAAAATGCGGATGTCCTCCGCATCGACGTCCGTCTTTTACCCGTTGCCAGATCCGCACATCCGTCTTTTACCATCGTCCCCAAACTAAGGCTGAAAACTTGGTTATGTATCCAAATACTTTGACTGGCCGACCGCATGAAAGCACGACACCCTGCCTGCACCTTGCTAAGGTTGATCCTGTCAGTGGCCAGCTGCCGCGAGGGCATATCTTACGGCAGTATGCGGAAGGGTGGGAACAGGTTTGAATGTAGCCTTGTTATACACGGCTCAGATTTCAGATACTGATACATTCAAACCTGTTCACTGACGCGGGCCAAGCTGTTTGGTACTAAACAGACAATGATAGGCGAACGCTTTTTCAACACAGCGATTCTAAGCTGCAATCTATGAATGCAGCTTATAACTAGGCTAACCCAAACCTACTTACCAATAATCGATAGATACTGTGCTGAATCCATCGTTCTTCGTTCATGAAACGGTGGCAAAATGGTAGCCAGTGTGACAGGAACTGTCTTTGCAACATCGCCGTCAGAACTTGTACTATTTAAAGGCTGCCACGGATCCATCATTCACTTATATTATGAATGAAATTTTGTTAATGTTAGTATTGTTTTGTTTACATACAATTAAATTAATATTCTTTGTTTGGTGAAGGGTCAACTTCAAACTATTTTTACGCGCGAAAGCAGCTATTTAGCCATCGCTAAGCCATCGTCCGTCTGTCCGTCCGTCACACGGGTGGATCAGTCAAAAACGGTGCAAGCTAAGATCACCAAATCTTCACCGTCGGCTGCCTGGAAGGTCCGAGTTTCAGGAACTGTAACGCTTTTCCATAAATTCGAAGAGGGTCACCCCAAACAAGGGCGCTAAAGAGAGGGGTAGGGAAAATTTGCGATTTTTAGCCAACGAGTCGCTGTATATCAATAACAGTTCGAGATAGGGCCTAGGTTACTAACTTACTATCAATCATTTATAGCAAGTCGTACACTGGCTTTCGATTGCTAACGAATTCAATGACCTTGGATGACTTTGAACGTCAAAATAAGGGTTTTATGGATTTTTAAGGCTATTTCGGGCTGCGAGACTTTTCAAGAGCGAATTGCGCCGAAATCAATTGAGATAGACATGGAGAAGCTGCGTGTGAAATGTTCAGCTTTTAACGTAGATTTCGACGGTCTAAGCCTCGATTTTCTAGGTGCAAGGAAACCTGCGCACGATGTCATCAAAGAGCGGTACTCCCTGAAATGATATGCATGTAGGCCTGGCATAACTATAGCCTATAGGCCTAGCGCACAGTAGCAGCAGCAGCCGCTGCATGCAGTTTAGCTATAGCATCAGAGTCTGCCAACCATTTGGCAGCCAAGCCCTGCCCAAACCCGCTGGGGGAGCTTACAGTGCTCCCACATGTCCCTTGCTGGACTAAGGGTGTGGGACCCCGAGAAGAAAATAAAGGATGGAATGCAAAGGGGAGGAGAAAAGGGGGAAGTGAAGGAAGAGACAGATAGTGAAGAAAAAGGCGATAAAAGGATAGTGAAGGGGAGTGGGAAAAAATCGAGTGAAAGAAAGGGGGAGGGGAAAAATGGAAAATAGGAAAGGAAAACTTGAGCCCAATTTTGATTCTAGATTCGGGGGATAGAAACCCCTGAATGCCCCCAAATACTTACCATGCAAATTCTGCAGGTTGAAACACCTATTTTGGAAACCCCTATTTTGGAAGAACAGGAGATAATGGATCGATGCCAGTAGTAATTATTCTACTAACTCAAGCAGTTTGGCTGTAATTCAGAATGCAATCATTTGAAGGTGGGGTCAGTATGCTCGTTAGAAAAAATTAACGGTCATAGGGATTAGGAGTGCAAACTGGTATCCCAGAATAGTAGTCAGGTAAACTCATTTGTTTCTTCAGACAGTTTTAAGATAAGAGTCATAAGACATACCGTTTGGCCACACTACATTACGTTGAAACAACAAATAAATAGATAATACAAGATAGAGTCATACCATAAGCACGGCCCTCAGTGCAGTTGGCTAGAAGTGGTGAAAATTCTGACAATATCTCGAACATGTCATTTGAACAACAATGCTCAGGTGGCACACCGGAGACAAGATGACACGAAATGACATGGACGAAGTTGCATTGTGAATGCATAGAACTCTGATTTCAACTGGTGCTAGACAGTCTCAAACTTAACAGCTCTAACCACCATATGAAACCAGCATTCGAGCATTCCAGTTTCTCTCGTGCCGGCACTGCCACTAGTGCATGTATGTTAGTTTTATCACACCTCACACGGTAGTATGAGTGTTATAAGGACGACTTTCAAAGTCTATAGGAACCAAAAACCCCTAAACCGATCGTCACCAAATTTGAATGGCGTGATTACGTCGTGGACGCCTACCACTAAAAAAATTTGGGCTCAATCCGCCCAGGGGTTTTTGCTCCCCATATAGGTACAATATACATGCCTCCTGTTCGAAATTTACTACACTTTTCTGGTTCTTCAACTCGCCTACAGGCGAGTCCGTTAGACCAATTTTTACGCTTAATACGTCAAATGACGTGGTTCTGCGCAAGGGAGTGCCTTTTTAATGTTACAAAATAAAAATTTAATTTTTGACTTATTTAATCGAAAAATTCAAAAAAATTACAATGGCGCCTATGGGGAAAATTTAAAAATTCTTTAAACTGTCATAACTTTCGTTGTGTGCAAGATAGTCGTAATTTTTGGTACTAAAATAGGGTTTTCGGGGTTGGCCTAATTAACAGTGACATTTTTATTTACCCCCGGTTGACCCCATTGAACCCCGTTGTCATGGCAACAAAATTTGGGACAAAATTGGCTATAACTCAGCTGGTGTAAAAGATATCTGCGAGATTTTTGCGCCTATAGGGGGTTTTTCAGGGATGGGCCATCGAATGCTGCCAATCACATTTTTCCCCGACCGACCGCCGTTGCCATGGCAACGAAATTCGGGACAGAATTGGCTATAACTCGGCTTGGGTAAGAGATATCTGCGAGATTTTTGCATCTGTGGGGTGTTTTCGGAAATGGGCCATCAAATGCTGCTAACTGAATTTTTCCCCAACTGACCCTTGTTGCCATGGCAACAAAATTTAAGACAAAATGGGCTATACCTCGGCTTGTACAACAAATATCACCAAGATCCTTGCATCTGATGGAGGTGCGGGTTGAGGGTTTGGCAATTAGATGACGTCAGTCTAAGTTTACCATGGCCAACCCTGATTTCCAGCTATAACTAGGAGCAGCAGCAGTAGTAGACACAGCCAACGTTCTGTACCCAACCGGAGGTATACTGCTCTGCCTTAAATAAACTGCAATAACAAGTCATCAAAAAGGTACATTTAAAACTTTAAATCAAACAAAATTTCGCAAAAATTATCCATGACAATGCACTGGCTATCGGAAGGCACTTCGTCCTTCTCACTTCATCCGAGGTCTAATAGGGATGTTGGTTTATAGCGAAGAATTTTCTTAAAATATGCGGAACTTTTTGGAGGCAAAATATGTGGAAAAATATGTGGAATTTGGCGAAATATGCGCTGCATATATGCAGCATATTTTTCCGCATATTTCCGGCATATGCAAATTCGAGTGATGAAGAATCATGATCATGATCATTAATAGGCCGTTTCTGCAGTTTTGACATTTTTGACTTCAATTTATTCAACGTCTAATTGCAAATACTGGTAATCGTTTGCCGCCAAAATATTTAGTAGTCTTAAAACAACGTTGGACAAGGAAAATGCTGAAAAATGCAATCGCATATGCGGAAATATGCGGCATATATGCGAATATATGCAAATTTTTGCATATGCAGCATAATTTTTGCATATGCGATTCTGATGCAATGCAGAAAAATATACGATATGTGGGTATTGGCAAAATATGCAATCGCATGTGCGATCGCATATTCGCATAAAACCAACATGCCTAGTCTATGCTAATTCTTGACTTTATGCTAAAAAAACCCTGCTCAGCAGAAAAATAAGATAAAACCCAACAATATTATTACAGATATGTAGTCACAAGATGTAAAGGTTTGCAAAAGCGCTTTTAGAATAATTAAAATTTGAGGACCACTTGACAAATTTTCACCGAATATTTTAATATAGTAATGTGTCGTCATAGAAGCGGCTTTTGGACGTCTTTGCGCGTCCTTGGTTTTGGCCCTGGTCCCAAGTCCTTGGCTTTACTTTTTCGTAAGTTCTTGGCCTTGGCTTTGAAAGCCATGTCCTTGGCCTTGAACACAAAAGTCCTCAGCATCTCTACAGCTGTTGCCTTCCTTGTCAGCCTCGCCTGTATAGTTTAACATGGCCCGCTTTACTTTCAACGTAGAACGTCTTTCTGGTCCATTGCTGCAATTCAGGCATTCAAATACAAATACACGCAGTAAGATACGATAAAAACCGCATTTCGTTATATAAGAAACGCAACCACATGCACTTATTTACTGTTTACATAGATAGCGAATATCAACATAGATTGAAGCGTTCACAAAATAAAAACAAAAAGTGACGTGGCGTTGACGTCACTTTGTTTACCGGAAGCAAAACCACGTGCTTTGCGGTGGAAAAAATTAAACACGACAAAATAAGATTAGATATTTGTTAGAATGCAGTCAATGACAGTTGAAAGTATGCAGCCCGTTAAATATAACAATCATTTGCCTTTATAAATAAACAAACATAGCCACATAAATAATTCGCTAAGAACTAGAAAACATGCTTGAAACAGAGTATGGTTCAACTACATGTACTCACTAGGCAGTCGAGGCCGTTAGAAAGTAGAAAGACAATTTGCAATTTCGCCTTTAGTTCCGGTTACGGTCAGGAGGTTGGCTTAGTGGCAATGGATTAGCACTTGGTGCGCTTCTATTTTTATTCGTTGTAAAACAAGACAGTAGGCTTAAAAGTAGATCATTAATGCGGCTTAGAAAATACAGCGCCGATAGACTACATGCATTTCGTTTTCATCATATGACACGAATCTAAAGAAATCGGCTTATTTGTTTGCGCTTTTAAATGCGTTAGGCATGTATGTTGCATGGCCAACCTGACATGCCACGCAAAATCAAAAAAAAAACAATCTGACATAAATGACTAGTTTTGGCGACCTCACCCTCATACTGTTGCAACACTACCTTGTGAAGTGCAGCACTCGATTTCATACTGGATAGCGCATTCATTAGCTGAGAAAATCACCGAGACCACAAAATCATTGAAAATCTGTAATTCATTTAACATTAATCATATTGATTTTAAGATCGTACGTTGACAACGTGCAATGACGCATCAACAGCGAATGATCCGCTCTGGATCAGCGACTACTAAACGCACTGTTGGCAAGCGGCGTCAACGTTCAGCGCTTGTGTTCATGCTGGAAGAAGACATTTTGAGCACGTTCTGTAATAAAGATAATGTGATGTGACACGTGCAACTTTTTGAGAGATAATAACTGTTACTCGTGTATGTTGCTATTCAGTTAATCATTTCCGAGCCCACGTATGCGCTACGCAGTACGAATTCATTGTTGTGAATGGCCAAACTACGACTTTTGAATTTCACACGGTAGCGCAGCGACAGTACTAAGGTGAGGTGGCCAAAACTAAAGTCATTTGCGTCAAGCTATATCCTAATTTTGCTGCCAAAAATTATCAAAATCGGACAGTGTTTCATGTAGTTATTCAAACAATAATAATGGCACAGTTTTTTGAGACACTGTGTACTTATTATGACAACTTTTATTAACATATATCAATATCCACAACATAAACGTTATGCTGATACAAGTACACAAATGTTATCCATAAAAAAATCTACAACTTACAAAAAACACATGAATGACTCATAACGTTTTCCACCCTCTTGATTCTATTTTAATATAAAGAGAACAAAATTTGTGGACATTAATGGTTTAAAATGAACCTTTTAGTTTTAAGGACAATTTGTGTCAGCAGCTATAAGTCGAAAATGGACCTCAAGTTCGTCTATAGCAACAAACAGCAAGAGTCATTCAAAAGGTAGTGCCAAGAACTCGAGGTCTGATTTTTGGTTCCTTGCATGGCAATTCAAATTAACTGTCAGATACAGATTGACATAATTAGCATAATTTACGTGATAGTTGCTGGCATAAAAACAAAGAATAATTTCTACCAAACATACAAGAGAAAATTAAAGCATAAATAAACACTGAAACGAGAAAGCAATGATGTCTCACTAGAAATGTGATCAACAGAGAAAAAAAAATATATCAATATCCATTGCAGACATCGCAAGAATTGTTCGACTTCATCCAAATATAACATTTAACCAAACACACATAATAGCACAAAGCATTCAATCTGGCAAGCAACGCACCATATACTCTATTCTTCACACTATCATACTGTTGTGCGAGATCTTAACATGCAATGCTTATAAATTATAAGCTATAATAACCATGGGCGTTGGAACAGGGGGAGCAGAGGGAGCAGCTGCTACCCCGACTTTTGGCACGGGAGAGCAGGTCATAGCTCTTGCTCCCCCAAAATCAAACAACTGCAAGCAAAGAGTAAGAGTGATAAACTGTTAACTTGAATATATACCAGAACACAGAATGCTGTGTGTAATTTAAAAAAATGCCAAAAACACAATGATATTATGAATGTGTCACATCGATTTCCAGAGGCTTGATAGATAAATTCGGTTGATACGTATGCGATAGTGTTTCAATGCCATGTTCGTCCTCTTAGCCAAATATGTACAAACATACACGAACAAACATTGCCAACTCAAACAAAATATAATGACAATGTTATCACAACCAGTCACCAAGATATCGAACAGCGTCACTCAACAGTCCCAATAATTGAAGAGCTGGAACTGCCAAAATAGTAATCTGTTATCAAATTTAAGAGATGGCAGAGAATGGAATGGACTCTGGTCTTTAATACATCCAGATACTTTGGATCAGCTGAAAGACGGCTACAAAAGTAAACAACAACAGACATGATTAAGACAAAAATTATGACAATAAGCATTTGAAGATTTACAAATGACACAAGAAAAAAGCAGATGCATAGAGATCGGGATTGGCCTCTTTGGATCCAATTCAGAGTGTTCTCCAAAGTGGACACCAATTTACTACTGCCAGAGACCGACAGACCAAGCCACAGTAACACTTGTAGGAATAGGCGGAATCACACCAATGCCACCAAAAAAGTCCAACAGAAGGCACTTCCGTGGCATGTCATCTATCGTACTTGTAATGTACTTGCCATCAAGCTGCTTGTTTCGTAAAAATCTATTCATTTTCGGACAGCACACCCAATTCGAACCACAGACACTAAATTTTGGAAGTAAACCTGTACCATGTCCCTAAAAACTACCAACTGACAACGGGATAAGTTTTGCCGCTTCGTGGGATGTTCAAGAACCAAAAAGCTTTTAGCTTCAGGGGGGCTTCGCCCCCCTGACCCCCCACCAGGGGCTCTGCCCCTGAACCCCGTTATAGGCTCGCGCTCCACGCGCTCGCCATGGCCCCAGCTACTGCTTGCTCCCCCAACTTTCAAACACTTCCAACGCCCATGATAATAACTAATTTAATCAATCAATTGCCTAGGTGCACTGGACTCCAAACGTAGTGAGACTGAATCACAAACACAGGCCTACACACAGTAAGGGGTACATTTAATCATGTAGGCCTACACCTTACATCTAGATTTTTCACAAATTCAACAGATATTTGCATACTAAACACTCTGAATGACCAAGAATTAGCACATATTAGGTACACAAAACAACAGCAGATATTCTCTTCACTCTAAACACATGGCAAATAGAATCAGCATGAATCATTGGCGTAGCCAGAAATTTCAACTGAAGGCCTCATCTCACTTCCCCTCCCCTTCCCCAATTTGTCACTCCCCTCCTTTTCCCGTCTCGTTTTACCCCTCCTTTCCCTTTCCCTGTTCTCCGGCTCCTCCCCTTTTCTTCTCCCCTCCCCTGCCTTATTTAGGACCCCCTAAAATGCAGCTAGGGCGTCTGGGGAGCGCTGTGAGCTCCCCCAGCAGGGTCAGAGACGAAGCCCCAGCCAAAATCGAATTTGGTGCATTTAGCTTTTAAAAATGAGATCTGGTGGCAACGATTTTATTATTTTAAACTAACCAAATTAGAAAATTTTGTGCAGTTTAAACGTATGCTTATGTTTAATCTGGAGGATTGGGGACTGGGATCCCTGGGCCCCCTTGGCTAAGCCACTGGCATGAATACAGTACGACATTGGAATGATTTCAAATTTCAACCAAAGCTGGACATCATTTATTCGAAATATATAAACATAGCATTTATCGGTCCTACACAACACTGCACGAAGGTCTGCTACCAGCAATAGCACAAATGGTAACACATAATGAGACATTCCACCATAACGCGTTTTGGTGGACACGGCTCTGCCCCAAAGCCCACTTGGAGAGCCTATAATGCTCCTGAGACCTCGTAGTTGGATGGAAAGGGGTCACTCTCCCATTCCCCACTCCTCTGGCGTCTTGGTTCTCGGGGCCTTCCTCCGCACGCTGCCCTGGTCTAATTACAGTAACAGTCAGTATTTTTTCGTGAACTTTGAAGTGAGCTTGTTGAAGAATGACACTCGTGGTCGGCCGATGACGGCGGTGTCTTCCTGAGTCGTTAGTGAGAGTGGTGCATCGGACGCCGGTGTTCGTCTGTCACGCACTGCACCGCTGTGTACCGTGCGACGTTCGACGATCCGACGCACGAAAGGCTGATGAGCACTAGACGTCGATGATGACGCCGATGAGGGAGATATTGTCATACGACCAGCTGCAACATGCACCGGTGGCGACCTCCTACACAGACGGACGTAATAAACAACTGTTTCAATGAAATGGCAACATAACGTCACACAAAAAAACAAAATGCCATCTGTTAACACATTTACTGAAACACAGGCTAGAAAAGCCAGCTGTTGCTAGTGAAAAGCCACCCTCGTCCCCCTCACCCAAAATATGTAGTATAAGCATATTCTAGCTGTTTATAGTATTTGCCATAGTGCTGCCTATCACTACATTTAATATTTTTACGCGCGAAATTAGCCATCGCAATTCTATCCGTCTGTCCGTCTGTCTGTTCATCTGTCACACGGGTGGATCAGTGAAAAACGGCGCAAGCTAGAATCACCAAATCTTCACCGTCGGCTGCCTGGAAGACTCTAGTTTCAGGAACCGTAAAGCTTTTTCATAAATTCGAAGGGGTCACCCCGAACGAGGGCGCTAAATGAGACAGGGGTGGGCAAAATTTGTGATTTTTGGCCAATAAGTCGCTGTATCTCAGTAATGGTGCGAGATAGGGCCTGAGTTACTGTTAATCACTATTAGAAAGTTGTACACTGGCTCTCGATTGGCGCCAAATTCAATGACCTTGAATGACCTTGAACGCCAAAATAGGGGGTTTTATGGATTTTTTGGCGATTTTGGGCTGCGACACAAGTCTATATCATTCACAAGGAGGCGCCACGGAACTATAGTTATGCAACCCAGATAAAGATTTTTGTATTTGTATATTAACTTAGCGTGAACACCCCAATTTTCAGCTAATTACTGAACCGGAACTGCTATAGGCTTTCGTGCGTCTCGTGAGCATTAGCTCAAATTTCTTGTATTAACTTACTCAATACTGAGATCGTAGAAATACTTTTGGTTACACTGATACAAGGAGCAAAAAAGTAAGCAGGAAACACCGTTTCCATGTACGCAGACGATGGATGCAAGCAGCAACAATGAGTTGCAAATTGTGGCCAATACGCTGCAGATAGCCCTATCCAACGGTACCATTACCGACCCGCACGATGTACCATTTAGCTGCAATACAAGACGTTATAGACAGACGATGACAGATGGATGTACGACAGGTTGTGCCACCAGCGTGACCGTTAGTACGGTCGGCTAAAAAATAATATAATGCAGTTAGGCCTAGCCTTTTGCAGTGGCAATCTAACCTGAAGTCTCAGTCGAATATCAGCATGATACATAGCCTATGCAAGTCCGATGCCATAGAATTTTGCCTCATACAAAACTAGTATACAAATTTATACTATTCTAAATGAAAGAAATATCAGCTGAATATTTACGTCGTCCACGGTGAGGTGGTTTCTGGAGCAGCTTTGGGAGGAAGTGATGAAAGGCGAGATGAACTATGAACAGAGGCTAATAATAGCTGAGGTGAAAAGTTGTCATCTGTTGACGGCTTTCCTTCTAGATTTGGACGCACAAACGGTAGCGGTCTCCGAGTATGTGATGTGGACCGAACAGACTGGCTATGTGGCGGCTGAAGCATACGTAATACACTCTGATTAGCAAACAGTTATTTCCTCTTATATACTGCACACTGTTTCAAAAAATTTCACCCTCTTCTTCTCGTTCTCACAATATTTTTGATTGTACACCAATGTTGATAATATCTGGCTAAATTATATAGAAGAACAAATGTTTTATGCACACTAACACCAAATGTTTAGCATGCCCTTTAACGCTTTCCTAACTTAGTAAACAAATAAAGAAAGCAGACAGTAATTACTTCATTTTTTTTTCTTTTTGCTTGGCCAAACAGCAATGTAAAAACACCATTCTTCACCTTGCCAGTGACGAGTGGCGTTGTAGCAGGCCGACTCTGAGATTTCGCTACCTGTGGTGGACTGTCATTGTATGAGAACGTAGCCTGACGACTGGCCAGCCGTGGTGCAGCCACCGTGCCACGGAGACCATTGTAGCGTGGCAGATGAACAGCGGGAGAGAATGTCATTGGACGGGACCGTGGCTGCCAAGGATTGCATCCCGATGCAGAGCGGACAGTTAGGTGCTGACCGGCGTTGTTAGTGCATACAGTGTCACCGAGTGAAAACGTACTTCCGGCATAAGCATCACCGCTATCAAACTGCAACAGACGTGATAATCACTAAAGCTAAATCAAACTCTGGTACTTGCTATAGCGCTGCTTACAAGAGCCAGACTCATGACCAGAAGCACTTCACAATCTTGAAAGTGGTAGCTGATCGGCACAAGCTAATGATACCACATTGCATTACGCAGCCATTCACTTATCTCCCACCATGCTGACAGTAGGAGGCAGAGTTGACATGAGCAGTTAGCACACACAGGAATACACTGCAACTAAGTTCTAATTCATGCAATGAGCCTAGGCCTACGACATCATAAACCAATCCATACCTGGCATTAATCGACAGTCTTTGAAACCACTGCATGCAGTTTTAATAATTCAATCAAAACCCACCAAAGCACTGAAAAGTAACGTCATATGTCAATATAACATGTAACGTACGGTTCCAGGCTTTAGGCCGAGCAGCCGATATGTAGCAGACACGTCATCACAGCGATGCATAGACAACGATTCCTCTACCTGGTCTCTTGTGTAACCCATACTCTGCATTATTTCTACCATAATACATAAGCACATAAATACCAACCCATGTGGTAATATGAGTAAAATATATCCTGCATACAGGGTTATGGTTAAGATGACACACACTTAAGCCAATTATTATTTCACCTTTGTGAAACTTGAATGTGTTTAACCTTTTGACTATTTCAAAGTGCCACTATCTAAAGCACAAAAGTTGAGAAAAATTGCACAATGTCAAACGTACTGATGACAAACTGTAATGCAATAGTCGAAACAGAGCATTTGCCACATGGACGCATTTGTGCCCTACAAATGGCATAAATAATAAGCACCAAAACAATTCGGCAAAAAATGTAAACAATCGTTTGCATTGGCCAGGTAACAACATAAGACTGATGGTTTGGCTGCAATTTACAACTGCATGTTTTGGTTGAGGTCTGACCCCCAAATATCCCCTTCCCTTCGGGATCTTGTCAGGGATTCCCCCATCTAAAACAATGTATCATTAGACCCCACATCTTAGTGTACCTGCCAGATGGCGGGAGGCAGAAACTATTCCAACAGATGCTATTCCGACTAAAATTCACGTCGACAGATGCATCATTATGCTTTACATTCAAATTCACCAGGGGCGACACTTTTACATGTAATGTTACTAATGTAGTATGATTTTGTGCTTAATATTAAAATTACGGTTTTCGCTTACAGTTACAGTTAAGATTAAGGTTAGGGTTTAAGGTTAGGGTTAGGGTTAAGGTTAAAAATCCATGGCCACGGTCAAACTCACTCGCGCAATTTCTGTAGATTTAAATTAGACATTTAACCTCGCATATATAATATGTCAATTTGAGCTTCATAAATATATGAAATTAATGCGTGAATTCAAACGAAATGCGGCATTACGTTACATTATACGAAATATTCTAATCTATCAGTGCCCGCAGTGACGTCATGACCCTAGCCAATATAGATCATGAATATTAATGGCTAGCCGACGACGCCATCATTCTAGGCTAGGCCATAGCCTATAGACGTCATGAATATTAATTCATGACGTCTATAGGCTAAACTCATGACGTCAGCGCAGGTCATCATGGCGGCGCGTTTTCTACGTCGTTTTCGTAGATCGTCGACTTTAAAGGTAAATTTTTTCGTGTTGACAGAACGCTGGGCGCCGATATTACTGTCAAAGTTATCATAAAATTCTGCACTTTCAGGAAAATGGATAAAATGTATATGTTAATTTTGGTGACCACGGACCTTTAACACAGTGCATCCAAGCACTTCACCACTGGCTGGATTGTAACGGACTGTGCCTGAATCCCGAAAAGACTGAAGCAGTTGTACTCGACACGACCTCACAGGCAGCAGATCGACACACTCGATACTGGAACGGTTCACATCAAGACATCTGACTGTGTCAAGAGTCTTGGTGTTCTCATTGGCAGTACAATCTCCTTCAACCAGCATGTAAACAAGATTTGCAAGTCGTCATATTATCGTATCAAAGCTCTTCGTCATATATGTAAACTGCTATCTGATGACACTGCTAGAACTGTTGCTTGTGCCATGGTTGCCGAAAGACTCGACTACTGCAATGCAGTCCTATACGGTTCTTCGTCCATGAACATCGACAAACTCCAGCGTGTCCAAAATACACTAGCCAGGATGGTCTCAAAAACGCATAGGCGTGATCATATCACTCTGGTGCTCGCCGACTTACACTGGCTTCCTGTTTGTTACAGGATTGAATACAAAATCGCATTGCTCACTTACAATTCAGCAACCGCAGTATTGAATTGAAGAAATACACCAGCTGTGTAACAAAGCGTGGAAGACGGGTATCGCGCCTACAGAATGGAAAAAGTCAGTTCTAGTTCTGCTACATAAGAAAGGCAGTGCTATGGAATGCAGCAACTACAGA